>QWCD01027694.1_pt1 | contig 10670 bp, 7 predicted proteins | sample 1972461 | NCBI WGS metagenome assembly QWCD01 (sample SAMN09866717, study PRJNA288562) | Human vaginal metagenome isolate term4_vaginal, whole genome shotgun... | isolation source: vagina | host: Homo sapiens | place: USA: California | reverse complement strand
TCTTGTGGAATAAGCCAGATCCTGCTCGAGTAGTGAACACCACTTCGGCGTCGCGCAACTCGATGATTGGAACATCGCCATTTTCGCTTTGAGTTTTGTTTGTTTCGTTAACATTCATGTTCATCGCACATCTCCTTTATCGGAGTTGGTCAAAATTGCGGAAGGCACATCCGATTCTGGCTCTGGAGGCGCAGCGTAGAAGTGCCACGTTCCTGGAATACGCTTCATTACTGGGCGCACGTCAAGTCCTTGATCTGGATGAGAAGAACGCGGTGCGAATCGATCTCCCTTAGGGAAGTCGGATGGGCTTGGAACAGTTCCTGGAACCTGATGCAATCTTGGAGCACCAGCCTCAATGGAAGTTACGGAGCCAAGCAAGCCACGCGTGTACTCATGATGCGGATCAGTGAGGATTTCCTTAGTGGAGCCTTGCTCAACAACCTGGCCTGCGTACATTACGGTAATCGAGTGTGCAACCTTTGCAACAAGAGCCAAATCGTGGCTTACAAACACCATTGCGAATCCAAGCTTTTCGCGCAATTCGTTAAGAAGGTCAATCACTTGCTTTTGAACAGTAACATCCAAAGCGGTTGTTGGCTCATCTGCGATTATCAACTTTGGATCTCGCGTAAGTGCCATTGCAATCAACACGCGTTGACGCTGACCACCAGAAAGCTCGTGTGGGTAGGATTCAAGCGTGCGCTTTGGATCCAAGCCTACAAGCTCCAATAACTCTTCGGCGCTACGAGTTCCACCTCTAGAAGTTAGCTGCTTCATCTGCGCTTTAATCAGCATTGATGGGTTTAAGGAAGACAACGCGTCTTGGTATACCATTGCGATTTCGTGTCCGCGCAAAGCATTGTGCTCCTTTGGGCTAAGCTTTACAAGATCCTTGCCATTAAAGAGGATTTGTCCGCTAATCTTAGCTTTTGGATCGAGCAAGCCCATAATCGCAAGCGAAGTGATTGACTTACCGCAACCAGATTCGCCAACCAAGCCCATTGTTTCGCCTGGACGAACAGAGAAGCTCAAGTGGTCTACAACATTTACGCTGCCGTAGCGTGGGAACTGAATGCACAAGTCTTTAACTTCAATAACTGGAGGCTCCGTAGACGTTGGCTGCAAGCGATCCGTGCGCTTTAACTCAGCCTCGCGAAGCTTTGCCAAAGACTCAACCAAAGCGTCGTGCTGCTCCTTGTAAGCTGCCACTGGGTCGGTGAGAATCCTATCTTCCTTGCGAGCCGCATCCGCATCTGCAGCGCTCTTAGCTACTGGAGCAGTTGGAGCAGCAACCATTGCGTCCGTAATGCCTTCAGAAAGAATGTTTAGGCACAAAACAGTAATCATGATTGCTAAGCCTGGGAACAATGCCTGCCACCAGTATCCGAAGATAACGCCTTCCTTTGCGGAAGACAAAATGTTGCCCCATGTTGGCGTTGGCTCATTAATGCCTAAGTTAATGAATGACAATGAAGCCTCAAAAACAATTGCGTCTGCAACACAAAGCGTAGTGAACACCATAACTGGAGCCGCAATGTTACGTGTTACGTGCTTGAGCAAAATCCAAGGTGCGCGAGCGCCAGAAACGATTACTGCACGAACGTAGTCTTTTCCATATTCGCTTATTATGTTTGCGCGCACAATTCTTGCGATTTGTGGGACGTACAAAATACCAATTGCAATAATAATGCCATGAATTGATTGACCAATAATGGAAACAAATACAGCAGCCAATGCGATTCCTGGAACTGACATAAATACATCAATAATGCGCATTATTATTTCTGAAATCCAACGCCTCGAAACTGCTGCGATAGAACCCAGTAATGCTCCTAGAGCAAGCGCAAAAACAATTGACAATAAGCCGATTACGAGCGAGTAGCGAGCACCGTACATAACGCGCGTCATAACATCGCGCCCTACATGATCAGTTCCAAACCAATGATCAGCAGACGGAGCTTGGTAGCTGACGGTGATTTTCAAGGGATCTTGCGTACTAAGCACAGGAGCAAATACAGCTATTAAAGCAAGCAAGATAATAAATATCATCGACAGCTTGGAGCCTAATGTAAAATTCGAAAAGCGCTTAAAATGAACATTAGGTTTTGCTACAGAAGCAACAATATTCTTTTTGCCGAAGAGCATTTCACACCTCACGAATCTTTGGATTAATCAAGACATATAGCATGTCTACAATGACATTAATGAAAACGAAGGCTAATGCAACAACCAAAACTACACCTTGCACTAAGATAGGTTCATTTCCGTTAATGCCTTCAAATAGCGCAGTTCCCATTCCTGGTAAAGCGAAGATAATTTCTGTAATGATTGCACCACCCATGAGGTAGCCAATCTTCATACCTAACACTGTAACTGGTGTAATCAACGCATTACGGAATACATTTCGTGCAATAACTACATTCTTAGGAATACCTGCGCCGATTGCGGTTCGCACATAATCCTTATCCAATTCTTCTACCATCGAAGTTCGTATAATTCTCGTCATTTGTCCAGCTACTGGCAATCCCAAAGAGAATGCTGGCATAGCCATCCTTGCAAAATAAGCTGCAGGATCTTCACTGAATGGGATAAATTCACCTGATCCAGGTAACCAAGCTAGCTTAATCTGCAATACATAGATCATGAGAACACCAAGCCAGAATGATGGTGTTGCAATTGAAATTATAGAAATCAGTCGAATTAATTGATCAACCCAAGTATCACGATATAGTGCTGCCAAAACTCCAAAAATCACAGAAAAGACAACAGCAATTAACAACGAGATAAGTGTTAACTGTACAGTAATTGGAAAAGCTTGAGAGATGCGTACAGAAACTTGATCCCTATTTACCCCATAAGTACCCAAATTACCCCTGCATAGACCCGACAGATATACAAAGAATTGCTCATACCATGGCTTATCAAATCCCATATCATGACGATACGCAGCAAGTTGCTCAGCGCTTGCATTTTCTCCTAATGCAGTTACAGCAGGATCATATTGAGAAAATGACATTAGGAAGAATACAAGGAAAACGACGCCAAAAGCGACTAACGGCAACGATATAAGACGCCTACCTAAAAGACGAAAAAGATTACTCATTAAAATCACTGACCTTTAATAGAGACCAAGTATTTGTTGTTTCTGAGGGACATTAATGTCCCTCAGAAACAACAAGCACTATTTACTTCAATTTGCTATCCAACAGATATATACCTGGGGTACCAATTGCATCCATAGATTTAAATGAAGTGGTCTTAAAAGCGGTTGATAGAGACCTATGGAATAAGCCATACAAAGGAACCTCATCGCTAAGTACGTCCATAGCCTTATTCCAGAACTTCTGTCGCTCAGAAGAATTTTTGTGTGGAAACAGCTGAATCCATTAAGCTATGCAACTTCTTATAACCTTCGGATCCATACCAGAATGTGCGCTGATGGGTCCAAGTGTTATCGCCAAACCACCAATTCAACAAAATATCTGGGTCGTTGCCGAAAACGGTTGGATCTCCTGGTGCAAGAACAACAGAAAAATCGGCGTCATCTTTATCAGTAATTGTAGGGAATAAAGCTGAAGATTTCATCGACTTAATTTCTACTTGGAAACCAATCGCAGACAAATCATTTTTAATCTGTGGAGCTAATTGAGTAATCCAAGTTTGATCAGTCGTATAGAGCGTAAACTTAAGACCTTTCTCAACACCAGCTTCTTTCAAAAGCTGCTTTGCTTTCTCAACATTGTACGAATAAATATTCTTAGCCTTGTGATAGTACTTACTGTTCTCAGGCATAAAACCAGTTAACTTTTTGGCTTCACCAGACATCTGATTCTTGATTAAGCTATCGGTATTAATCGAATACAGAACCGCCTGACGAACACGCTTATCATCAAATGGCTTCTTCTTAGTGTTAAACATAAGGAATGGCTGATTAAAACCATCAACCTTCCTGATTTCACTACCAGCTGACTTCAACGTCTGGAAAGCTTTAACTGGAACATTCTCCATAATGTCATTTTTGCCAGATTGCATTGCAGTGACGCGTGCTGTATCGTCAACATTTACATTCCAAACCATATGCGAAGTCTGAGCTGGGAACTCACCATTATACTTATCGTTCTTAGTGAATTTCACCTGCTGATCATTAATCTCAACATACTTCCAAGGACCAGAGCCGATAGGCATTTTCTTCAAATCTTCATCGCTTTGCTTCGCTGGAACAATATGCACAAGAGACATTCGTTCCTTCATAAGAGAGAATGGAGCTTTCAGCTTAAAGGTAACAGAAGACTCATCTTTCACTTCAACTTTATCAATAAATGAAAGCATAGGCTGATAAATGTTACCATCCTTCATCATACGATCAAAGGAACTCTTAACATCTTCAGCGGTTACTGGATTTCCATCAGAGAATTTTGCACCATCACGTATGGTAACAACAAACTCGGTGTCGGAAATTTTCTTAGGTTCTCCTTTCGCTAATCCAGATACAATTGAACCCTTAGCCATGTTCAACGTATATAAAGCTTCAGTAACATGCCAATTACCAGCTTGAGGTAAAGCCATAGTGGTAGTCAATGGGTTAAAATCTCGGCTACTATATGCAATCTGAGCAGTAATAGTGTTAGGAACTACAGTTCCGCCCTTGACAGATTTAGTAGCAGTATGACCACCGCAGCCAGAGAACACCAAAACACTAGCGAAGGCTACAGATGCAACCTCCAGAATTTTCTTCTTATTCAACATAATTCTCCTCGTCATTGAGCAAATTTGGACTACGGTTATGCAACATGACTATGCTGCCCGTTTCCTCCTTCAATTAAATTGTATGACATCTGACGTCTGATGGCAAGTCAAAATAAACATTTAGTGCAGCAAAACTACTTTTTGAACATGCATTAAACCAATTTCCTCTAAAGAAACGCCGATTCCTTTACATAAGCCAACACCTTGTGTTCACGTTAATCATTGTGCTAGCATGAGCATGTCATCAGACATCATACAACTTATTCAAAGTCGAATTTAGTTAAAGGAGTATCCATGGTCAACCAGTATATAAACTGGAAAAGTTCTTCTTTCCCCAATAACAGTGGCAGTATAACCTTCACAATCAACACAAAAACTGATTCTGACTTACTAACATGCAGCAAGATAGGAAAAGAAAAAAATACTTTATTTACCCTAGGGATTGAACAAGGATCACTAATACTTAGAGCTTCAACAACTCCTATGAACATAAGTCTAGACATAGAAGATACTTACGGCATGCTTCTATCAGGTCTACATAAAACTGCAATAACTTTCGGAGATTTCGGTACTCGTGTTTATTTAGATGGGTATCAAGTATTTTCATGCGCTACAAACTTATGCCCAGCAACGATTGCAGGAAAAGGAGAGTTCCAATTCTTAGATAACATTGTTTCTGATTTCAAAATATGGCAAGAAATACTTACGCCAGAAGAGATAGTAAAATCCACTCCAGTTTTGACTCCAGATATAGAATTTGCGTCAGCTAGCCTATCTCAATACGACATTAAGAGCCTGCATAATCTTCACAATGGAACAATTTTTGCACGCTTTCGCGTTAGAGGCGTAAACCAATTTGGAACAATCTTCGCAACAAGCAGTTCTGACGAAGAAAATATGAATATTTATATAGGCGACAGCGGAATAACATATAAGGTAATTTCCGGCAATTCCTCTTATGAATATCACGCAAACGGCTACTGGAACGACGGAGGATGGCATGATCTTGTTGTTCGCAGTTTCCGTGGAGCAATCGATATTTACATGGATGGTTATCTTGCACTACATCAAGCAGGTCAATTATTCTTCAATTCACTATCAGAAATATCAAAGGTAAGCATAGGAGAAGATACAAGAGGAATTCGTCTATGCGGAGAGGTACGCAACGGCGGAATTTTCGAATACCCATTAACTGAAGGACAAATTAAGAGGTTATCCCAAGTTACTCCCATAACAAATACAGCACTTTTCGATAAGGGATATGAAGGATCTGCCAGCTACAGGATTCCCTCGATGATTACAACTTCTAATGGTGTAGTAATTGCTGGATCTGATCAGCGCGTAGTAGTATCCAATGACTCACCTAATGAAATACATTTCATCATTAGACGTTCACTAGATAGCGGGAAAACTTGGTTGCCATTACAAACAGTAATTGCATTCCCTGGAGAAGGCATTAATGGTCCTAGCGTAATAGATTCTTGCATCGTATATGATCGAATAAAGAAACGTGTTATTGTTCTGATAGACCAATTCCCAGGAGGAAGAGGATTTGCAAATGCTGAACAATCAATTGGTTTAGACAAAGAGGGTCATTTAATTCTACATGACCAAAATGGAAATCTTTTTACACTTCAATCAGATGGATCTGTTGCTGACAGTAATGGTCAAATTACAGAATTTCACGTTGACGAAGATGGTTATGTTAAGAAAAATGCTAAAGATGCTGGGAATATTCATTTTAAAGAAGGCATTGATCCAAATGAAACTTTGTTAACAGAACGTACAAGCTACTTGGTAGAGGTACATTCAGACGACGATGGTGCTACATGGACAAAACCTCGCTTTATTAGCCATATGGTTAAAGAGCCATGGATGGGATTCCTTGGTACTTCTCCAGGAAATGGAATTCAGCTTAGTAATAAAAAACATCTAGGACGCCTTCTAATCCCTTATTATTGCTGCGGTTCAAATCCAAAATTTAGTTCTGGAGGTGCGCTAATCTCAGACGACGGAGGACTTACGTGGAGAAGAGGAAAAGCAATAAATCAAGGTAGAGTCGTCAATGGTCAAATTGTTGATGAGCGCAATTTGGTAGAAGATGACGAAACGACACATGAATCAACATTCGTTGAACGCGAAAACGGTGATGTTGTTGTGCTGTTCAGAAATCAGCATAATTCTGGTCTAGTAGGAAAAGCCATTAGCCATGACGGCGGAGAAACATGGGATGAAATGAAATTTGAGGAAGGAATCCCAGATATATTCAGCCAACCGAATGCGGTTACTCTCCCCCCAATAGACTCAAAAAATTGGGAATCTGGAACAGCTTCAAATCGTGTAGTATTCGCCAACGCAAGCTTAATGCGCCCATACAGAGGATGCGGAATTTTACGTCTTAGCGAAGATGGATGCCATACTTGGACTAATCATAAATGTTTTAATCCATACCACTATGTATATCAATGCATGACAGTACTTCCAGATAATTCATTAGGATTACTTTGGGAAAGGGAAACAGCTGGAGTTTACTTCGCCAAATTACCTCTAGACTGGATTGAAAATTAGCATGGAAACTTAATCAGAAGGAAACAGTTAATGAATGAGATTGATGACTTGGAAACAATGTCCATAAAATCCGTTATTGCTTCTATCGCAACACTTTCTGATTATCAGAATCACAAAAATAATCCAACAGCTCCAATAAGCCGGTGCGACGAAACAATAAATGCTATTAAATCATACATATTGCGCAAACATCTTAAACCAGATGATGCTTTGCCAGGAGAAGTACAATTGTGCAATCAAATTTGCACATCACGATCATCAATAAGGGAGGCTATAAGAAAACTAGAAGCATTAAATATTGTAAGAGTAGAACACGGAAAAGGAACTTTTATTGGATCTCTTTCACTTAGCCCAATGGTGGAAACCTTAGCTTTTCGTGCCTTGATATCAGCAGATAAAAATTTGATTGATTTACAAAATGTTGTAGAAATGCGAAAGTTTCTAGATATAGGCTGTGCTGAAGAAGTGGTTAAATCACTCGCAGGAACAGAACAGTCTAATTTATTTGAGATTGTCAATAAAATGTCAAAATACGCTGCGCAAGGGAAAACCTTTATGCAGCTCGACATTGATTTTCATATGGGCGTATTGAGCCAACTGAATAATAATGTTGCTAAACAAATGGTAAAGTCATTCTGGCTTGTACATATGGCTGTATTACCTCAGTTAAGAATACCTGTTTCCGCAGAAATTGAGCAAACTGCAGATGCTCATAAAGATATTCTAAAAGCTGCAATTGCTGGCGATGTTAATGCATATCGACAAGCAATAATAAAACATTATGAGCCTATAGAATCAATACTGAGATGTGAAAATACTCAAGACTAAAAATAAAATCCAGCAAATATGATATTTGCTGGATTTTATTTTTGCTTATATCGGATAACTTAATGAATATATAAAACTTTCCAACCAACAAAAACAGACTATACATGTTTATGGGGCAATAGGGCAAAGTTAGGAGAAAAATTGCCCCATAAACACAAAATATTTCACAGATGCATACGTTTTACAACTTTGCCGCAAACCAGCGCGTAATCGACGTTGGATGTGTAATTGCAGTTCCAACCACCGCAGCCCAAGCTCCCATTTGCATAACCTTATGCAACTGATCAGGAGTGTGGATACGACCTTCGCAAATAATCGGATAGTTTGGGAAAGCTTGCAAAATCTGACCTAAAAGCTCAAAATCAGGACCATCAGTCTTTGGCCTTCCGGGAGAAGTGCCAGCCAAAGTGGTAGATATAATATCTGTTCCACAATCCGCCGCGCGCTTAGCGTCGTCAAAGTTTCCGCAATCAGCCATAACCACTATGCCTTCGTCATGCAAAGCGCGAACAGTTTGCTCGTAAGTCAAACCATCTGGACGCGGTCTATCCGTAGCATCAATCGCAATAATATCTGCCCCAGCAGCAGCACAGCAGCGTGCATGGCGCAAAGTTGGCGTAATATAAACTCCTTCATGACCGTCTTTCCAGATTCCGATTACAGGCACATCTACCTGCCCTTTAATCGCTGAAATATCCGACAATCCTTGGCATCTAATGCCAACAGCTCCGCCTTCTACAGCAGCCATTGCCATTTGTGCCATTGTTTCTGGGTGTCTTAGCGGCTCTCCAGGATAAGCTTGGCAGCTAACCACTAGGCCGCCCTTGATTTTTTCAATCACAGGATTCATATAGATTCCTCCTTTTTCAAAATATGACTAAACTAAACAAAATTAAGCGCAATAAAACGCGATTAAACGCGATTTGAGTGAACAGCCCAAGCAGCACCAATCAAAGGAGCAGATCCTCCGAGTTGACCCTTTAAAATTGGCGTATTCTTAATCAATGTCAAAGCAGAATCTTCAAATCCGCTTCGCATAGCATTCCACCAAATATCGCCAGCTTCTACAACAGACCCAGAAAGCACAATCACATCTGGATCTATAAGATTCGCTATTCCAGCTACGCACTCTCCCAAGGCCTTGCCGCTTCTAGCAAGCGTTTCTTTGGCGTGCGCATCCTGCCCAGAATTTGCGCGCACACAAACCTCATAGCCGTTTTGCGCAAGCTCGGCGCCTTGTGGAAGATTGCTATTGTAAAGAGTGGCAAGCCCCGTTCCAGAAGCCACTGGCTCAATGTGGCCCGCACGCGCTCCGCACGAGCAGTCAAAACCTACTCCCAAGTCACTAACAACGTGACCCGCATGCCCAGCAACTCCGTGCGCTCCTGTAAACAGCTTGCCGTTTATAATAATCGCCCCACCAATTCCAGTGCCTATGCCAACAGAAAATACAATCGACTTTCCGCGACCCGCGCCGTAAATTGCTTCGCCTAAACCATGTCCACCAACATCGCCAATCATATAAACTGGCAAGTCAGTTACGCTCTTAAATGCGTCATAAATTCGCTGCCCTCGCCAACCTGGCAGAATGTCTGTAGCAGCTACAATTTCGCCAGTTTTGCTATTTAGCACTCCCGCAGCCGCTATTCCAATTCCGCTAATAGTTTTGCCATTTTTCTGCGCTTCTTCTATGATTTGCGACGCTTTTTCCACTAGGCGATTCTTTATATTTTCTCCACCTTTTGCAGCTTCTGTTGGCATTGAACCATGCTCTTGCACTGTTGGAGAAACGTAATCTGCACTTTCTTGGCGAATATTATGAATATTAGAATCTGGAAAAGTCACCAATCCGTAAGCGATTTTTGTTCCACCTATGTCAAAAGCAAGATATGTAGAGCGAGAATCTTTTGTTTCATTCATAAGTAATTTCCGTTTTCTTTCTTGCGTTTAAGACTTTACCTATTCACTCACTCTGCGCAGCACTCACAGCGTCATGAATACGCGATAGGTATCCCAAGCGCTCTTCAACGCTAGCGTCTTGAGGAACGCACACTTTTGCACCCAAATAGTCGATTGCGCAATTGTCTTTTAGCGCCTCGCGAGTAGTTTCTTGAATTTCTTTAGACGTCATTAATGACGTTGGCTCATCTGGGTTCATTGGCAAATGGCCATCAATCCACTCGTATCCGTATTGCGTTGCATCTGGGCCAGCTCCCGAGAACATTAATCCTTGCAACACTCCCGCCTGCCTTGCCGCACGCACGTGCTCCACTGCCGCTTGAGCATTTCGCTCTTCTACAACACTTCTACCCCAGTTGATTGTGATTCCAATTCCCGCTTCTTTTGCAATTTGAATCTCTTCTTCTAGTGGCAGGAATCCTTTTTCTGGATTTTGGCTTTCAATATATCTATCGCAATGCTCAATCACCAACTTTGCTCCGCACCAATCAAGCTGAGCGAGTTCTTCTAACGATTTTTTCATTGCGTCCGCTTGCGCTAAACGAGTTGGAGCCGTGTGTATTTCTACA
>QWCD01000395.1_pt1 | contig 10673 bp, 9 predicted proteins | sample 1972461 | NCBI WGS metagenome assembly QWCD01 (sample SAMN09866717, study PRJNA288562) | Human vaginal metagenome isolate term4_vaginal, whole genome shotgun... | isolation source: vagina | host: Homo sapiens | place: USA: California | reverse complement strand
CAGTTTGAACCTCTATTGTTATTACCAATTGCATTTGGAGTTTTCTTAACAAACTTACCTTTGGCGGATTTGATGAAAGAAGCAGATCCTTGGTATGCTTCCGGAGTATTACGAATTATTTATAATGGTATCAAAAGTAACTTATTCCCTTGTTTAATTTTTATGGGAATTGGGGCAATGACAGATTTCGGACCATTGATTGCAAATCCAATTAGTTTATTATTGGGAGCAGCAGCACAATTCGGAATTTATGTAACTTTTATGTTTGCAAATTCATTGCCGTTTTTCTCAGCAAAGCAAGCTGCAGCTATTGCAATTATTGGAGGAGCAGATGGCCCAACCTCTATTTATTTAGCAAATAACTTGGCACCGGAACTTCTAGCACCGATTGCTGTAGCAGCTTATTCATATATGGCGTTGATTCCGTTGATTCAACCACCTATTATGAAATTATTAACAACAAAAAAAGAAAGAGCAGTTAAAATGAAACAATTGAGAAAAATTAGTAAAGTAGAAAAAATTGTTTTCCCAATTGGAACTGTTTTATTCACAACCTTATTATTACCATCAGTGGCACCTTTATTAGGAATGTTGATGCTTGGAAATATTTTTAAAGAATCTGGAGTAGTACAAAGATTATCAGATACAGCTCAAAATGCTTTGATCAACATTGTAACTATTATGTTAGGGGTTACTGTTGGAGCAACAGCAAATGGAGAATTGTTCTTACGTTTAGAAACGATTGCTATTATTTTTATGGGATTATTTGCTTTCTGTATGTCAACAGTGGGTGGAGTTCTATTAGGAAAGGTGTTATACTTAGTTACCGGCGGAAAAATCAATCCATTGATTGGATCAGCAGGAGTATCCGCAGTACCTATGGCTGCCAGAGTTTCTCAAACGGTAGGAGCTTCTGAAAATCCAACAAATTTCTTATTGATGCATGCAATGGGACCAAACGTAGCAGGAGTTATTCCCTCAGCAGTTGCCGCTGGATATTTTATGTTAATTTTTGGAAGATAGTTAGTACATAACACAATTGAAATCATAAAATGAATAAAAAATTTAGGAGGAGATTACTGTGAGTAAAGTAATGTCATTGCATGACGCAATCAAAACTTATGTAAAATCAGGAGACAGTATTTGTATCGGTGGTTTTACAACAAACAGAAAACCATATGCAGCAGTGTATGAAATTTTAAGACAAGGATTAGGAGATTTTACAGGATATTCTGGTCCGGCAGGTGGAGATTGGGATATGTTGATCGGAGAAGGAAGAGTAAGAAACTTCATCAACTGTTATATTGCAAACTCAGGGTATACAAATGTATGTAGAAGATTCCGACATGAAGTAGAAAAAGTTGGAAAAATGAATTTAGAAGATTATTCTCAAGACGTTATTATGTATATGTTACATGCTTCTTCGTTGGGATTACCATTTTTACCAGTAAAATTGATGCAAGGATCAGACCTTGTTAATAAATGGGGAATCAGTAAAGAAGTGAGAGAAAAGGATCCTAAATTACCAAATGATAAATTAGTGGAAATTGAAAATCCTTTAGTTCCTGGAGAAAAAGTAGTAGCAGTTCCAGTTCCTAGATTGGACGTAGCTCTAATTCACGTACAAAAAGCATCTATCAACGGAACTTGTTCGATTGAAGGAGATGAATTCCACGATATCGATATCGCTATCGCAGCAAAACATTGTATTGTAACTTGTGAAGAATTAGTAACAGAAGAAGAAATTAGAAAAGATCCAAGCAAGAACTCAATTCCACAATTCTGTGTGGATGCAGTAGTTCACGCACCATTTGGAGCACATCCATCTCAATGTTATAACTACTATGACTATGATGCAGATTTCTATAAAATGTATGATAAAGTAACAAAAACAGAAGAAGATTTTAAAGCCTTCTTACAAGAATGGGTATATGACATTAAAGATAATGAAGAATATATCAATAAAGTCGGAGCTAGTAGATTGGCAAAATTACGAGTTGTACCAGGATTCGGATATGCTGCGAAATTAGTGAAGGAGGCAAAATAAAATGGCAAACTACAAAAACTATACCAATAAAGAAATGCAAGCAATTACTATTGCAAAAGAAATTACAGATGGACAAATTGTAATCGTAGGAACAGGACTTCCTTTGATTGGAGCTTCTTTAGCAAAAAGAATTTTTGCTCCAAATTGTAAATTGATCGTAGAAAGTGGACTTATGGACTGTAGTCCAATTGAAGTACCAAGAAGTGTTGGAGATTGCAGATTGATGGCTCACTGTGGAGTACAATGGCCAAACATTCGTTTCATCGGATTTGAAGCAAATGAATTATTAAATGGTAATGATAGAATGATTGCTTTCATCGGAGGAGCACAAATCGATCCTTATGGAAACGTAAACTCAACTTGTATTGGAGATTACCATCATCCAAAAACAAGATTCACAGGTTCTGGAGGAGCAAATGCTATCGCAACTTACTCAAATACAGTTATCATGATGCAACATGAAAAAAGAAGATTCATTGATCAAGTTGACTATGTAACAAGTGTAGGATGGGGAGACGGAGTAGGAGGAAGAGAAAAATTAGGACTTCCTGGAAACAGAGGACCAATTGCAGTTGTAACAGATAGAGGAATATTACGATTTGATGAAAAAACTAAGAGAATGTACTTAGCAGGATACTATCCAACTTCATCTATCGAAGATATTATTGAAAATACCGGATTTGAAATTGATACTTCTAGAGCTGTTTTATTAGAAGCTCCAAGTGAAGATGTTATCAAAATGATTCGAGAAGAAATTGATCCAGGACAAGCATTCATTAAAGTACCAGTAGAAGAATAAGAAAACGAGAGGAGATCATACATGGGAAACTATTCAATGCCTAATTATTTCCAAAATATGGAACAAATTGGAAAAGAATTAACAAGAATTGATGAACAAAACGAACAACAAATTAAAGAGGTAGAAGCGAAGATTGCAAGTTTAGTAGATGAACTTCATGCAGCAGGAACTCCTGATGAAAAAATCGCTGAAAAAGGACAATTAACTGCTTTACAAAGAATTGCAGAATTGGTAGACGAAGGAACTTGGTGTCCATTAAACAGTCTATATAATCCAGAAGATTTTGAAACTGCAACTGGAATCGTAAAAGGTTTAGGAAGAATCAATGGAAAATGGGCTATGGTAGTAGCATCTGATAATAAGAAAATCGTAGGAGCTTGGGTACCGGGACAATCTGATAACTTATTAAGAGCTTCTGACACTGCAAAATGTTTAGGAATTCCTTTGGTATATATCTTAAACTGTAGTGGAGTTAAATTAGATGAACAAGAAAAAGTGTATGCAAACAGAAGAGGAGGAGGAACTCCTTTCTATCGAAATGCTGAATTACAACAAGCTGGAATTCCGGTTATTGTTGGAATCTATGGAACTAACCCGGCAGGTGGAGGATACCATAGTATCAGTCCTACTATCTTAATTGCTCATAAAGATGCAAATATGGCAGTTGGAGGAGCAGGAATTGTAGGAGGAATGAATCCAAAAGGATTTATCGATCAAGAAGGAGCAGAACAAATTATTGAAGCAACTGCAAAAGCAAAAGGTGTAGATGTTCCGGGAACTGTTTCTATTCACTATGATCAAACAGGGTTCTTCCGAGAAGTATACGCAGAAGAAATCGGAGTATTAGATGCAATTCGATACTACATGGATTGTTTACCTTCTTATAACTTAGAATTCTTCCGAGTGGATGAACCTATGGAACCGGCTTTGGATCCAAATGATTTATATTCTATTCTACCAATGAACCAAAAGAAAGTTTACAATATCTATGATATTATCGGAAGATTAGTAGATAACAGTGAATTCAGTGAATACAAAAAAGGATATGGACCAGAAATGGTAACTGGAATCGCAAAAGTAGACGGATTATTAGTAGGAATCGTTGCAAACTTCCAAGGATTATTGATGAAATATCCTGAATACAAAGAAAATGCAATTGGAATTGGTGGAAAATTATATCGACAAGGTCTTGTAAAAATGAATGAATTTGTAACTCTTTGCTCAAGAGATAAATTACCTATCATTTGGTTACAAGATACTACCGGAATCGATGTAGGAAACGATGCAGAAAAAGCTGAATTATTAGGATTAGGACAATCTTTGATTTACTCTATTCAAAATTCAAAAGTACCTCAAATGGAAGTTACTTTAAGAAAAGGAACTGCAGCAGCTCACTATGTATTAGGAGGACCTCAAGGAAATGATACAAACGCATTCTCTTTAGGAACTGCAGCAACTGAAATTAATGTAATGAATGGAGAAACTGCAGCAACTGCAATGTACTCAAGAAGATTAGTAAAAGATAAAAAAGCTGGAAAAGATTTAACTCCTACTATTGATAAAATGAATAAATTGATCAATGAATACAAGGAAAAATCAACTCCAGAATATTGTGCAAAAACAGGAATGGTAGATGAAATTGTAAATCTTTATGATATCAGAGCATATATGATTGCATTTGCAAATTCAGCATATCAAAATCCAAAAGCAATTTGTGCGTTCCATCAAATGCTTCTACCAAGAGCTATCAAAGAATTTAATACTTATGTAAAAAAATAATGAAATAACGAAAGGAAGTCTATGGAGAGAATCGTTTTAGAATTAGGTATGTTTGAAACATTGGCATTGGCAGTGTTGGCAATCTATTTTGGAGAGTTTTTAAGAAAGCAATTTCCTGTCTTAAAGAGATATTGTTTACCGGCTGCTGTTGTTGGAGGAACTGTGTTTGCTTTAATATCAATGTTACTATATTCTACAAATATTTGTGAATTGAGTTTTGATTTTAAAGCTGTTAACTCTTTATTTTATTGTATTTTCTTTGCTGCCAGTGGAGCAGCAGCAAGTTTGTCTCTTTTGAAAAAAGGAGGAAAACTTGTAATTATCTTTGCTATCCTTGCAGCAGTATTAGCAGCAGGACAAAATGCTTTAGCTTTATTTGTAGGGAAGTTAATGAATGTGAATCCATTGATTTCTATGATGACTGGAAGTATTCCTATGACTGGAGGTCATGGGAATGCTGCAGCCTTTGCACCCATTGCGGTAGAAGCTGGAGCAAGTGCAGCGATGGAAGTAGCAATTGCATCTGCAACCTTTGGATTGATTTCTGGATGTATTTTAGGGGGACCATTAGGAAACTTTATTATTAAAAGACATCGTTTAGAAAATCCTGCTTTGGATGGAAAAGATGATGTAGAAAATATGGAAGAAGGAACTGAAAGTTCTTCTGCAGTTTTCATGGATAAGGCTAGCCTTGTAAATGCAATGTTCTTAATGTGTGTCGCATTAGGAATTGGGCAAATTGCTACTTTATTATTAAAAAAAGTTGGAGTAAGTTTTCCAATTCATGTAAGTTGTATGTTAGGTGGAATTTTAATTCGATTATTCTATGATCGAAAAAAAGGAAATCACGATGTTTTATACGAAGCAATTGATACAGTTGGAGAATACTCTCTTGGATTGTTTGTTTCCATGTCAATTATTACTATGAAATTATGGCAATTATCAGATTTGGGAGGACCTCTATTTGTATTGTTAATTTCTCAAGTTATTTTTATCGTAATATTCTGTTACTTGTTGACATTCAATTTACTAGGAAGAGATTACGATGCAGCAGTAATGGCAGTAGGACATTCTGGATTTGGACTAGGTGCAGTACCAGTGTCTATGACAACAATGCAAACAGTTTGTCGAAAATATCGATACTCTAAGTTAGCATTTTTCGTAGTACCTGTTATTGGAGGGTTTATTAGTAATATTAGTAATGCGATCATCATTACAAAATTCTTAAATATTGCCAAAGCGATGGTTGGTATTGGATAAGAATAGTAAATAGAAAGGATTTAAGTATATGAGTAAGTTTACGATGGGAGTCGATGTTGGTTCGACTGCTTCTAAATGTGTCATATTAAAAGATGGAAAAGAGATTGTTGCCAAAGCAGTAATTTCTGTAGGAACTGGAACAAGCGGACCAGCAAGAGCCATCAAACAGGCATTAGAAGAAATAGGATATCATTCCATTGAGCAATTGGATGGAGCAGTTGCCACAGGATATGGGCGAAATTCTCTAGAAGAAGTTCCGGCACAAATGTCAGAGTTATCTTGTCATGCTAAGGGAGCGTATTTCTTGTTCCCAAAGGTAAGAACCATTATTGATATTGGAGGACAAGATTCTAAGGCATTAAAAGTTGGAGACAATGGAATGTTAGAAAACTTTGTCATGAATGATAAATGTGCTGCTGGGACAGGAAGATTTTTAGATGTCATTGCAAAAGTCTTAGAAGTGGATTTGAATGACTTAGAAAAATTAGATGAACAATCAAAAGTAGATGTTGCAATTAGCTCTACTTGTACTGTGTTTGCGGAATCTGAAGTAATTTCTCAGTTAGCAAGAGGAACAAAAATTGAAGATATTGTGAAGGGAATTCATACTGCGATTGCAAGTCGTGTCGGAAGCCTAGCGAAAAGAGTAGGAATCAAAGACCAAGTTGTAATGACAGGTGGGGTTGCCTTGAATCAAGGAATGGTTCGAGCACTTGAGAAAAACATCGGATTTAAAATTCATACAAGTGAATATTGTCAATTAAATGGAGCAATTGGAGCAGCATTATTTGCATATCAAAAATGTCTGCAAGCAGAAAAATAACAATTACAAGGATATTGTCCATGAAAAAATGGGCAATATCCTATCAATTTTTTTATCAGGAAGTAGGAGGAAACTGAAATGGCTGGAAAAGTAGAAAAATTACCTAACAAAACACCAAGACCGATTGAAGGTCATAAACCTGCAGCCGCTGTTTTAAGAGGTGTTGTGGATAAAGTTTATGCAGGAGCTTGGGAAGCAAAAAGAAGAGGAGAATTAGTTGGATGGAGTTCTTCTAAATTCCCAATTGAATTAGCGAAAGCATTTGATCTAAATGTTGTATATCCAGAAAACCACGCAGCATCAACAGCAGCAAAGAAAGATGGATTAAGACTATGTCAAGCAGCAGAAGACATGGGATATGATAATGATATTTGTGGTTATGCAAGAATTAGTTTGGCTTATGCGGCAGGAGAACCTACCGATTCAAGAAGAATGCCTCAACCGGATTTCGTACTTTGTTGTAACAACATTTGTAATATGATGACAAAATGGTATGAAAATATTGCAAGAATTCATAATATTCCATTGATTATGGTAGATATTCCATTCTCAAATACAGTCGATACTCCGGAAGAAAAAGTGGATTATTTAATTGGACAATTCGACTATGCAATTAAACAATTAGAAGAATTAACAGGAAAGAAATTTGATGAAAAGAAATTTGAAGATGCTTGTGCAAGAGCAAATAGAACTGCTGCTGCATGGTTAAAATCTTGTTCTTATATGTCATACAAACCATCTCCTTTGAGTGGATTTGATTTATTCAACCATATGGCAGATATCGTAGCAGCAAGATGTGATGAAGAAGCAGCAATTGGTTTTGAATTATTGGCTCAAGAATTTGAACAATCTATCGCAGAAGGAACTTCTACTTGGGAATATCCGGAAGAACACAGAATTCTATTTGAAGGAATTCCTTGTTGGCCAGGATTACGACACTTATACGAACCATTAAAAGACAATGGAGTAAACGTAACTGCTGTTGTATATGCCCCTGCATTTGGATTCAGATATAACAATATTCGAGAAATGGCAGCTGCTTATTGTAAAGCTCCTTGCTCTGTATGTATTGAAACAGGAGTAGAATGGAGAGAAACTATGGCAAAACAAAATGGTATCAGTGGAGCTTTGGTAAACTACAACCGAAGTTGTAAACCATGGAGTGGAGCTATGCCAGAAATCGAAAGAAGATGGAAAGAAGACTTAGGAATTCCAGTTGTTCACTTTGATGGAGACCAAGCGGATGAAAGAAACTTCTCAACAGAACAATACAAGACAAGAGTGCAAGGTCTAGTAGAAATCATGGAAGAAAGAAAACAAGAAAGATTGGCAAAAGGTGAAGATGTATATACAAACTTTGAAAATACCAAAGAAACTGATTGGTCAAAACCAACATTGAAATAGGGAGGATTAAAATGGAAGAAATGAAAGAATTGTTAGAACAATTTAAATACTATGCAAATAACCCAAGAAAGCAATTGGATAAATATCTTGCTGAAGGGAAAAAGGCAGTAGGAATTTTCCCATATTATGCTCCTGAAGAAATTGTATATGCAGCCGGAGTAGTACCTTTTGGTGTATGGGGAGGTCAAGGACCGATTGAAAGAGCGAAAGAATATTTCCCAACTTTCTATTATTCTATGGCATTACGATGTTTAGAAATGGCATTAGATGGAACTTTAGATGGATTATCAGCATCGATGGTAACTACTTTAGATGACACTTTGAGACCTTTTTCTCAAAACTATAAAGTAAGTGCCGGAAGAAAAATTCCTATGATTTTCTTAAACCATGGACAACATAGAAAAGAAGCTTTTGGAAAACAATACAATGCTAGAATTTTTAACAAAGCAAAAGAAGAATTAGAAAAAATTTGTGATGTGACTGTGACAGATGAAAACTTAAAGAAAGCTTTTGTAGTTTACAATGAAAATAGAGCTGAAAAAAGAAAATTCATTAAATTAGCTGCAAGCCATCCACAAACAATCAAAGCCTCAGATCGATGTTATGTATTGAAAAGTTCTTACTTCATGTTGAAAGATGAACATACAGCAATGTTAAAGAAATTAAATGAAAAATTAGCTGCATTACCAGAAGAAAAATGGGATGGAGTTCGAGTGGTAACAAGTGGAGTTATTACAGATAACCCAGGATTATTAGAAGTATTTGATGCTTATAAAGTATGTGTAGTTGCAGATGACGTGGCTCACGAATCAAGAGGATTAAAAGTGGATATTGACCTTTCTATCGAAGATCCAATGCTAGCATTAGCAGATCAATTTGCTAGAATGGACGAAGACCCTATTTTATACGATCCGGATATTTGGAAACGTCCAAAATATGTTGTGGACTTAGCAAAAGAAAACAACGCAGACGGTTGTCTATTATTTATGATGAACTTTAATGATACAGAAGAAATGGAATATCCTTCATTGAAACAAGCTTTCGATGCTGCAAAGATTCCTTTGATTAAAATGGGATATGACCAACAAATGGTAGACTTTGGACAAGTAAAAACACAATTAGAAACTTTCAACGAAATCGTACAATTAAATAGAATGTAATAAAGGGGGTTGAAGAAATGTGTCAAAATGTATGGGAAAATGATGATTTTATTTTTAAAGGCGACGAATTAAAAGGAATGACAGCAAAAGGAAAAGACAAAGTAAAAACACAAGGATTGACTGATATGATTATTCCTGCAACAACTCCTGAAGGAGTAGCAATTAAAAGAATTGGAGACAATGCTTTTTATAGAAGAGGCTTGACTTCTGTTGTAATTCCTGATACAGTAGAATCAATTGGATATGATGCTTTTGGAGTTTGTAAATTGACAGAAGTAAAATTGCCGTCAGCTTTGGTAGGAATCGAAGGATTTGCTTTTTATCGAAATAAATTAAAGAAAGTAATTTTTGGAGATAAAGTAAAGAAAATTGAACCAAGTGCTTTCGCATTAAATGAATTAGAAGAAATTGATTTACCGGAAGGATTAGAATTGATTGATACTTCATCTTTCTATAAAAATTCTTTATCTTCTGTAAAAATTCCGGCGTCTGTAAAGAAAATCAACATGTACGCATTCCATAAAAATAATATAGCAGAAGTAGAAGTTCCGGCAGGAGCACAACTTCATGTCTATGCGTTTGAAGCAAATACAGAAATAAAAAAATAAGTGCAAGTAAAAAATTTTAAGGGGGCTGCTTCACAAGGGTGAACGCCCCCTTTCTGTTTAAAAACAGAGAGGAGAAACATGAAAATATATCCATTTGAGGTTTTAGATTCTACAAATGATTATATGAAGGAACATCGAGAAACATTTCAAGAATTCGATGTCGTGATGGCGAAAAATCAAAGGGCCGGAAAAGGCCGCCGGGGAAATATTTGGATTTCTACGGAAGGAATGGCTCTTTTTACCTTTTTGGTGAAAAAAAGAGAACAGGAAACAGATGAGAAATATATGAAATTACCTCTTTTAGCAGGATTGGCTGTGATTAGAGCTTTAAAAAATAGAAAAGAACTGGAATATCAATTTAAATGGACCAATGATATTTATTTACAGAATAAAAAATTAGCCGGTATTCTGGTGGAGAGACGAGAAGATGATTTTTTTATTGGGATTGGAATGAATGTAAATAATTTGATTCCTCTAGAAATTAAAAATATAGCAATTTCTTTGCAAGAAGTGTATCAAGAAACAACGGAAATAGAATCCTTGATTCGTGAGATTGTTCTTGAATGTGAAAAACTCTTAGAAGAATATTTTTCAGGTCAATGGGAAAATATTTTACAAGAGATCAATGCTATGAATTATTTAAAAGGAAAAAAGATAATTTTAGGAAAAAAATCTAATCAAGATATTGCAAATATAGTGAACTTTTTAAATGGCAAGGTAGATATATATAGGATAGAGGAAGAAAAAGAAAGTCTAGAAAAGCTATTTATTGAAGAAAGCAGGTCTTAATATG
>QWCD01027705.1_pt1 | contig 10767 bp, 6 predicted proteins | sample 1972461 | NCBI WGS metagenome assembly QWCD01 (sample SAMN09866717, study PRJNA288562) | Human vaginal metagenome isolate term4_vaginal, whole genome shotgun... | isolation source: vagina | host: Homo sapiens | place: USA: California | reverse complement strand
ATCCTCCATGATTTTGTGAATTGTTTTAATTATTGTGATGCTTTATTTATAATTCCTTGTGATCTTTTGTTTACGATCAATACGCTAACAACTTTGTTATTTGCGTTAGTAATTTTTGAATGTATATTTTTTGTGCTGCTTTACAATTGTTATGCTTTACAATTGCGACTATTTTTACATTTACAATTGTTTTTGCAGCTGCGATTGTTCATATGTTTTCACTGCTTTGATAGCTCTATGAACCATATCTTCAACAGAACCTTCAATCGATATAACGGTTCCGTTTTCTTCTTTACCTAGAGGCTCCAAAATTGCGAACTGACTTGGCAATAAAGATGGTGGCATAAAGTGTCCTTTACGATCTTTTAGCCTCTGCGCTATTAACTCATGGCTTCCGTTTAAATGCAAGAAGTACACGTTTAGATTTTTAGAAAGAACTTCGCGATATGACCGTTTTAATGCAGAGCTTGAAACAACTGTGTTTTCTCCAAGACTTTCACGCGCAACCATCCATTTGTTAATAAGATCCAACCAAGGCCAACGATCTTCATCTGTTAGCGCAATTCCTGCGGACATTTTATCTATATTAGCTTTTGGATGAAAATCATCACCTTCTGCCAGAGTGTAACCAAGTTGATCACGAATTGCCTCAGAAACAGTAGACTTGCCGCAACCAGCAACGCCCATCACTACAATGTGAATCGCCATAATAGCTCCTTTGTTATTGACAACACTATAAGAATACCACACAAAGACTCTTTGTCAAAGAATTAAGAGTCTTTAATGTGTTATTTTTTGAGCATAACTATATTTTCATTTTCTATTTGCTAGGATGAAACCATAAATATACATAAAACTGCGAGGCAAATATGGTGTCTAATACCACACAAAGTCAAATTTCTAGTGACTTAGTGACCGAAAACGCTCCTTTACATCTATCTATAGCAGATTCTCTCGCAGATGAAATAGTAAATAACAAATGGGAGCCAAAAACTAATCGAAAACTAGAAGATATTCAAAAACAATATGGAATATCTAGAACAGTAGCTCGAGAAGCAACAAGACTATTAGCATCTTTGGGTTGCGTACAATTTCAACGCGGAACAGGCGTAATAGCTTGCAATCCAGAAAATTGGGACGACTTAAATACACGAGTAATCACATGGAAACTACATTCACCATACAGAGAAAACGAACTACGAGCATTAACAGAACTTCGTCTTGTTGTAGAACCTGCCGCAGCAGCTGGATGTGCATTACGCGGAGATGTAGAAATACGCTATAAATTGGGCGTAATTGGTCACGATATGGTAAAAGCGGTAGAAGAAAATAGACTGGCAGATTTTCATGAATTAGATATCCAGTTCCATACTCTTTTGCTTGCAAATAGCGGTAACCCGATTTTTGCAAAACTTAGTTCAATAGTCGAAAGCGTATTACGCGGCAGAGTTGAGCTAAATCTTTATCCGCAAAAACCAAATAAAGAAGCGATATTAAATCCATAAAAAGGTAACGCAGGCAATTATGGAAGGTGACGCAGCTGCAGCAAGCGCTGCTATGCACGATATTGTAGCCGAAGTAAACACTGCACTTGGATTAGCGGCTTTATAGCCATAAAAGCAAAGCTTAATCAACTTTGCCTAATCAACCTTAAGCCCAAAGAAATCTGCAAGCTTGCAAACACTCACTCTGCCATACTTATTAACCAAGAACATCCATCGTTTTGCATTTTCTTCGCCAAATCGTTCAGCTTTACATCTATATGTATCAACTGTTAAAAATCGCGGCGGAATCGACTTACTGTTGTATTTATCTGCGACCATCACAATTTCTTGTTCAATAGTTTGCGGAATATAGTCGCCAGCTGGAAGCGGTAAATTCTGAGAAACAACTTGCTCGCGAGTCAGCCCTACACCAGTATGATTACGCGCAAATTGCGCAGTATCTTCGCTAAAACCGTTATCAATCAAATAGTTGTAGCCGCGCAAGCCGTGCAAAATATAATGAGGACCGTCAAACTCCAACTTACTGTTCTCTTCGCGCGAACCGTCTTTATCTAAAACAAAATAAGTTCCGATATCGTGCAACAATCCTCCAGCAAATGCAGCATATTCGTCTACATAATCACTTGGAGCCGCACCTCCATCGATTTGAGGAAGAGATAACGGATCTAAATTTATTAATTTTTCAAGACACGACTTTGCTAAATCACATCTATTTTTTAAGTCTTTATTGATTTTAGATATTTGACAAAGCATAATCCGTTCGACGGATGCTGGCGACTTATCCGCAAAATCCTCAATACTACCAAGCTGCTTAAAAGCCAACAACTGATTTTGGCGTCTTGCGATCATCCAAGAAATCGTAGCAATAACAACACAATGGCAGTGAATCAAATTGTACGCAGCTTCACTTGGCGCAGTAGCGCGATGCAACTTTTCGATCCTATTAAAATCAGGCAAATCTGCAAGCATAATTACACCGCGCTCCTTAAAACAAAGCAACACAAACAAAGCACTTGTTGCTTAGTTGCTTAAATCACTTCACTTTTTAACTGCTTTAATCTGACCAGTATCTATTCTAGCGATTTTGCCAGTGTTAGATATTTTAGATTCCTTAGTCTCCTTATTTGCAGACTTTTCAGACTTCTCAGACTTGCCATCGCTAGAAACATTTGCATTAACAATATCTCTAGCGTTCATAATAGTTGTTTGTTCAGCATCCGACGCAACATCAGACACAATTCCTGAACCTTGCAAAGACTGAACTGCTCTAGAAGAAGCAACTTCTTCTCTCTTTAAACGAGGAGGTCTACGAGTGGAAACAAACAACGGCTGAACTTCTACAACAGGATTATACGGAGCTAATCCAAACCACTTAACAGGCGTACCAGCAATATGACGAATCGCATACTTCATTTTTAGCGATAACGCACCACGCAAAGAAATATTCGACTCAGGCATCAAAGCCTTATGTAAAAGCACGTAACGAATTGGACCAATATCTGGATCCGCATCAACCTTAGGGTACACAGATTGCTGTTGCGGAAGCTCGCCAGTATGCGACAAATCGTGCATAATCTGATGCAAATACGCAGGAATCGAAGGAGAAACCTTAAACCCAAGTTTGATCTTAACGCGGAACAAATAGTCCGTACCAAAATTCTCCACGCAATATTCGCGAGTAAACGGAGCATCATCCGTTTCCACTGACACAGCCCACCACGCGCGCGCACGCTTAGGATGATCCGCAAAAATAGAGAAGAAGATTCCAGTATCCAAACGCTTCATTTCCTTATCGGAAGTCAAATAAACAATGTTATCCGCAAAATAAGGAATACGGAAATCACGATGAAGCTTATCTAGCACAGGCAGAAAATCCTTAGGCTTCATGTGCAAGCGTTGAGAACGCTCAATCTTAGTGCCATCCTTCCAAGTGAGCATAACGATAAGAATCGTAGCCCCAAGAATCATGGTAAACCAACCACCATGCATGAATTTTGCCATAGATGCTATAAAGAACAAAATCTCGATAATCAAGAACACAGTGGCAAAAATTAAAGCAGCAATCTTCTTCTTTTGATACCACATGTGAACAGTAAGAAGTGTTGTTGTAGCAATCATGGTAAGCGTAAGTGCAAGACCATATGCTCCCGAAATATGCTCTGAATCTTTAAACACAGCTAAAACCGTAAGAGTTGCAAGACAAAGCACAAAATTAACAACTGGAATATAAAGCTGACCACGAGTACGCGCAGGGTAACGCACCTGGAGATGAGGCATCCAATTAAGGCTTGTAGCTTCTGAAACCATAGTGAATGCACCAGTAATCAAAGCCTGTGATGCAATAATGCCTGCTGTTACAGAAAGCACAACTGCTACATAACGTAAATTCGGGCTGAGCATCTGGAAGAAAGGATTTAAGCCTTCTATAGACCATAATGCTTTATTGTTTTGATGTTGTAGCATCCAGCTGCCTTGACCAAAGTAGTTTAGAACAAGAGCAACTTTAATAAATGGCCACGTAACGTAAACGTTTCCACGCCCAACATGACCCATATCAGAATACAAGGCTTCCGCACCTGTTGTGGAAAGGAATATGATGCCCATTAACGCCATTCCTTGCACATTGTGCGAACTAAACAAAAACTTCAAGCCGTAAATTGGGTTTAATGCTTCAAAAATTGCCCAATCTTCACCAATGTTCATAATTCCAACAAGCGCTAGGAATCCGAACCATATCATAACTACTATGCCGAAAACTTTGCCTATTCTTTCAGTTCCTCGCTGTTGAACCGAAAAGAGAATCACAATAATAACCACGGTAATCATTAAAGATAGATTGTCGTTTTCTAAGAAAATTGGCTTAAACGCAGATATAGTTCGCAGACCTTCAACTGCAGAAGATATTGAAACTGCTGGAGTTAGAACAGAATCCGCAAGGAACGCAGCACCGCCAATCATTGCTGGAATCGCAAGCCACGCGCCTTTTCGTCTAATAAGCGAGTAGAGTGCAAAAATTCCACCTTCGCCTTTGTTGTCTGTGCGCATAGCTACAAACACGTATTTTACGGTTGTGATCAGCGTGATTGACCAAAACACTAGGGATAACATTCCGTAAACGGCTTCGCGACTAATGTTTTGCAATCCGCCTTGACCAGCTAAGAATGTTTGAGCAGTGTACAAAGGAGAAGTTCCAATATCTCCATAAACAACGCCCAATGCCACTATCGACATACCTAAAGTAAATTTATCTGAGCTGGTTTGTATCTTTGCCCACCATCTGCCAAGTGGACCTCTAACCGCACTATCCGCAAGCTTTTCAGCCTCTTTAACTTCTTTAGCCTGCTGATACGCCAACGCCTCTCGTTCTTCGCGAGTGGTGGTTTTCTGAGAAACTTTTGGCGCTTTTGTAAAAGAAGCGGCTTTTAGGATCGCCTCTTTAGGGTTCGTTACTCCCTTAGCAGCCTTCTCAGACTCCTTCGCCCCGTTGCGAAGATCCTTAGCGTCATCGTTAGATAGCGCTGAAACGCGTGACTTAGTCATGCTTGATTTTTCCTCCAAAAAGTAAGACCTCTTCTTTGCAATAATCTGCCATAATAAGAAGTCGCATATGGTCTTACTGCTTACAGTTTTATTTATTTGTACCTAAATATTGTATACAATAACAGATATATAAAGCAAAGTCAGCATAGAATCCTTGAAAAATAAGGCTTAATCAAAGCAAGAATATAAGACTAGATCATCTAAAAACCGTAGATTTCTTTCGTTGTTTTTAAAGTTGACTTTGCTACTTCTAGCAAAGAACAGTCAAGCGCGGTTGCTAACGATTCAAGTGTATAAGTAACCATATAAGGCGCGTTCGGACGACCTCGATACGGCATTGGTGTAAGGTACGGCGCATCTGTTTCAACAGTTATGTGATCTTTGCCAATGATTCGCGCAGATTCTTGTAAATCTTCGTTACCTTTATAGCTAATCGTTCCAGAAAAACTTGCGTACCATCCGTTTTCTTTTAGCACTTGAGCTAAGTCTTTCCCGCCAGAATAGCTGTGAAACACTGTGCGCTCTGGCGCTCCGTCTTTTAGCAAAATTTCTACAACATCACTATGAGCATCTCTATCGTGAATTTGAAGCGGCAAATTAAGCTCTTTTGCAAGTGCTATATGCGCGCGGAATGATTCGCGTTGGTAAATCCTTGCAGACTCGCCTGTGCGAAAATAGTCTAATCCCGTTTCACCTATTGCCACTACTTCTTCTGCGTTATCTACGACTAGCGAGCGCAAGTGTTGCATTGCTTCGTCAAATGAAATATCATGATACGGCTTATAAACTACCGGTAAGCCGTCTGGTCCTTCTGCTCCCCTATGACCGTGTAGAGGCGCTTCGTTGGGGTGAATCGCTATTGCAGCACGCACGCAATCCGCGTGAGCTGCCGCAAAATCTATTGTTGGCTGCCAATTTGGATATTCGCATCCAACCTCAATCATTTTAGAAACGCCTGATGCTTTTGCACTATTTACTAAGTCATCTGCACTTGGTTCCGCAATTGGTTCTCGCCCTTTTTGCGATAATTCTTGATTAAGATTTTTTGCAAAATCCACTACGCTTAACATGTGCGTGTGGTCGTCTGCGATTGTTATGCCTTCTTTAATTAGATTCTGCCATATTTCAGACTGCTCTGTTAAAGAAGGCGCCCAATTATGTTCGCGATGATGCTTACTCATGATTTACAAGTGTAGTCGCATATTTAACGTGGCTTGAAACGTGACTTAAAACGCAACTTTTGCGCTTACTGGATCGCAGCACTAATCGCAGCGTATTGCGATTCCACAAGCCTGTAGTATGCACCTTTTTGCGACATAAGTTGCTCATGGCTTCCGCGCTCCACGATTTGCCCATGGTCAATCACGCAAATCAAATCCGCATTCTCTATTGTAGAAAGCCTGTGTGCAATTACAAAAGAAGTGCGATTTTTAAGCAATTGAGCTAATCCTGCTTGCAACGCCTCTTCTGTACGCGTATCTATATTGCTTGTTGCTTCGTCTAAAATTAGAATTCGCGGATTCGCAAGTAATACTCTGGCAAACGATATAAGCTGCCTTTGTCCTGCAGAAAGAGTGGCTCCTCGCTCCTCAATTTCCGTATCGTAGCCATTAGGCAATTCTTCAATAAACTCGTGCGCGTGAACTACGCGAGCCGCCGACTCAATCTCCTCGTCTGTTGCGTCAAGCTTGCCGTAGCGAATGTTTTCTTTAACAGTTCCGCTAAATATAAAGCTGTCTTGAAGCATAACGCCCATTTGTTTGCGCAAAGATGCTAACGTTATTGAGCGCACATCGTAGCCGTCAATTGTGATTGAGCCTTCGGAAACGTCGTAGAATCTAGAAAGCAGGCTTACAAGCGTTGTTTTACCCGCTCCAGTAGGACCTACAAGTGCAACCGTTGTTCCAGGCTCAATGTGCAAGTCAACTAAATTCAAAATCGGCTTTCCGTTCTCTTCGTAGCGGAACACAACGTCGTTTACGTCAACCCTGCCTTTAATTTGCGGCAATTCTTTTGCATCTGACTTATCTACAATATTTGGCTTAATGCTTAGAGTCTCAAAAATACGCTCCAAATACACTGAGCATGTTATAAGTTGCGTGTAGAAGTTACCAATGTTTACAACTGGCTCCCAGAAAGTGCTAGAATACCACACAAATGCTATAAGAGTACCCGTGCTTATGTTCATACTGCTCGCGTTTGTTATGCCAACATAGTAGAGCAGCGAAATTGCTGCGCTTTCAATAATCGAAGCTCCAGGCCAAAGCAGCATTTGCACTCTAACATTTTGCATCCACGCTTTTCTAACTCCCGACTGCTGCTCTTGGAATGTAGCGTATTGCTCCGATTCGCGCGCAAAAGTCTGAGTTGTTTTTACGCCTGCGATTGATTCGTGCAAATATGCGTTAAGATTGCTTTGCTTATTTGATAGTTTTTTAGACGCTTTTCGTTGCAAAATTTGCAAAGTGCGAGTCCAGATTATAAAAACTGGGAATAATACAAGACTCCACAATGCCATTCGCCAATCCATAGCAAACATTGCGATTAGTGTAATGATTAGCACAAAAACATCGGAAAACACGTTGATTAAACCAGAAGAAAGCGTGTCGGAAAGCGTGTTTATGTAGTTTACTATGCGAATCAAAATCTTGCCGTGTGGGCGCGAATCGAAGTAATCAAACGATAACGATTGCACGTGCGTAAAAATATCTCGTCGCATATCTTTAATTATCATTTGGCCGAGTCGCGTAATTGCAAGCGTTCTGTAGGCTAACCCAAGCTCATACAGCACAATAAGCACGCCAAACAATGCAATAAGCACGTACAAATAAGAAACGTTTTTATTAGGCAAAACTACATCTATAAGTGTTTTTGTAATCATTGGAGTTACTGTCATAATGCAACTTCCGCTAATAACAACTAAAACTATTTTGACTAGTTGCCATGCGTACGGCTTTATGTATTTGCGAACGCGCATCAACTCGTGTAAATTTACGTGCTCTTCTTGGCTTTCATCTTCTTTATAAGTGTTGCGTTGCGCCATTCTACTCACCTTTAGCCTTGTCTAAATCTTCAAATCCCAAAGCTTTGCCCATTTGCATACCAAGCTGCTTTTTGTAGATTTCCCAATATCTTCCATGCGACGCCACAAGATGCTCATGCGTTCCGCGTTCTACGATTTTGCCGTGATCTAGCACAATAATCATGTCTGCGTCTTTAACAGACGAGATTCTGTGAGCAATTGTGATTACTGTGCGAGAACCATCTAACTTTTTTAGCTCTTTTTGAATATGCTCCTCAGTTTCCATGTCTACTGCAGAAGTTGTATCGTCCATAATCAAGATTGGAGGATTATTAGCTAGCGCGCGAGCAAGACTTAAACGCTGCTTTTGGCCGCCCGAAAGACCAACTCCTCGCTCGCCTACTACAGTTTCGTAGCCTTCTGGCATATTCATAATAAAATCGTCTGCATCTGCGATTCTTGCCATACGCCTAATCGTGTTATCTAATTCTTTGCAATTTTCCTCGTTTTGAGGCAATCCAAAGCTAATATTTCCTGCAATCGTATCGGAGAACAGGAATGTTTCTTGCGCGACTATGCTAACTTGATTTCTAACAGTTTCTAGAGGCCATTCGCGAACGTCTTTTCCATCAATCAAAACGCGACCACGAGTAGGATCATAAAAACGCGCTATAAGACTTACAAGAGTTGATTTTCCAGATCCCGTTTCGCCTAAGATTCCAAGCTTTGTGCCTGCTGGAACATCTAAATCAATATCGCTTAAAATTGGCGAATCAAGATCGTCTGGGAATGCAAAATCAACGTGTTCAAAAGTTACGCGGCCCTTAACTTTAACGTTTTTCTTGGCAGCGCTTGGCAAATCAATATGCGATTCTTGCGTAAGCAGCTTACGAATATTCACGCATCCTGCGTTGAATCGCTGCCAATCGTTAATAAGCCACCCAACCATTCTTACTGGCATGTGGAGCATCCAAAGAAAACTGTTAAACGTTACAAACGCGCCCAAAGTCATGCTTCCATTAAGCACAAGCCATCCGCCAAATCCTACTGTTACAAGCTCCAACGCAAAGCCCATACCGTCAAGCCATGGCATGTATTTTTGCGTGTTTTTTGCAAGCGTAATATTGCGATTAAAGTAATCTTCATTGCATTTATCGAATTTCTGAGTTTCAAAAGGCTCGCGAACAAAAGCTTTTACAACGCGATTGCCTTCAATGTTTTCTTCTACCATTGAATTCATGCGTGCAAACGATTCGCGAATCGCAAGGAACTTTGGCCTAGCATTCTTGCCCATAAGCTTTGCAAGCCAGAACAAAAATGGTGTAATTGCCATAAGCGCTAGAGCTAGCTGCCATTGGATTGAAAACATTATAACTAGCGCAAACACAAACATTACTAAGCAATCCAGCGCCATATAAGACACCCAGCTTAAAATGTGGCGAATCGCGTCCGTATCCGAAGTCATGCGGCTCATAATGTCGCCTGTGCGCGTGTGATTAAAGTATGTAAAATCAAGCGAATGCAGCTTCTCGTACTCGTCGCTTACAAGGCGATACACGGCGTTTTGGCCAAATCTTTCCATTTGAAGCTGGTAGATATATCTTGAGCCTACGCGAATAATCATCATTGCAACCATTAGCACGCATACAAAAGCAAGCAAATCATGCTGTTTTCCAATAATGACTTTGTCTACAATAAAGCCCGAAAGCAGCGGCATTGTCATTGCCATTGTGTCGTTTATAGTAAAAAGAACTAGCGATACGCCTACTCTCCACATATCTGGCTTACAATATTGCAAAACCCAGCGCACATTACTCGCGTCTTTGCGTTTACTTGGATTTACATACATGCGCTAGATTCTCCCTTATTTTTGACTTCGCGATTTATTTTTTATTAAGTTTTATTAAGTTTATACTATTTTTCTGAGTTTATTTTTGCGCGACTATTTTTTACGCGATTATTTTCTGCGTAACTACGCACGCGATTACAGCAAAAGCATGTGGCGTGCAGCCCAAAGACCACACGCCACATGCTATAAGTTAAGCAATCAGCTTAGTAAACTTGCGCGAGTTATCGCTACAAATTTACTCACTTCTGCCAACCAATGTTTTCAACAAAAACGTTAGCATATCCAGCAGGACCGCCGTTAGCGAAGCCCTTCTTGTATGCCTGATAGGTTGGAGGAGCAGAAACTGGAAGCGTACCATACTCGGCGAAAGCCATGGACTCAGCCTTGTTGGCCAATGCAGTCTGTTCCTTGTAATCGTAAGTCTTACCAACCTTGGCGAGCAGGGCATCAATCTTCTTGTTGCCAGTGCCAGTAAAGTTGGAATCGCTCTTAGAACCGTAGACCTGGGAAGCGGATCCCACGAAGCTCAATGGGGATTGGGAAACCCAAGCCATTGGAAGCACCTGGAAGTCGAAGGAGCTTACAGTCTTAGAGAACTTAGAAGCAGGCTTGTTTACAGTCTTGCACTTCATGCCAGCCTTCTTCATCATGGCCTGGAATGCGTTAGCAAGAGCTGCCTGAGTAGAGTCATCGCCGAAGAAGGTAAATGTGAACTGAACGGTCTTACCATTCTTAGCGTAGTAACCGTCTTTGCCCATCTTGTAGCCAGCGGCCTCAAGAGTCTTCTTAGCGTTTTCTACGTTGAACTTACCATCAGCTGGGAGGTTGTTCTTGTAGCCAGCCTGGAACAT
>QWCD01027769.1_pt1 | contig 10776 bp, 9 predicted proteins | sample 1972461 | NCBI WGS metagenome assembly QWCD01 (sample SAMN09866717, study PRJNA288562) | Human vaginal metagenome isolate term4_vaginal, whole genome shotgun... | isolation source: vagina | host: Homo sapiens | place: USA: California | reverse complement strand
TTTTATTAATGTTAATCCACAAATATTATGGTGAAAATAGTTTTTATTGTGGATTAGTTTGTGTGTGACATTATTTTTTTCTGTTTGTTTTGTGTGATTACCTCTTGACTTTTTTAAACGGGGGGGGGGTATGTTAATAAGCAAACGCCAGCTGCTCCTAGTTTTGGCTGGTGTTTAAACCACTATCCACGCGTTGTGGATTGTGGCGCAAATTTTTCTCTGCGCCCCTAACGCAGAGGAGAAGAAGAAAGGAAATTAAAATGATGAATAAGAAGGCTATCGCCGCTTTCGCTGCTGGCGCTACTTTGCTTGCCGGCTTCGCAATGGCAACCCCAGCAATGGCTGAGTCTCTAATACCAATGTATAACCAGAATAATGGTTTTGCTGAGGTTTCTGATGGTACTGATGCTTCTGTTCTTAAGGCTACTATCGAGCAGGATAAGCAGGAAATCAAAGCTGCTGAGGACTGGAATGATAAGGTAAGCTCTGCTTACGCTAATGCTAACACTAATACAGCAACAGTTACTGTTGATGGTGTTGTTCCTGCAGATTCAAGCCAAGCAACTCATGTTCTTGTTCTTGGCAAAGATGGTAAGTTGAACCAATTAGTTAAGGCAGGCGCAGTTACCGAGGCTCAAGTTGCTGCTCTTGTGGCTGCTGCTAATAAGGCTGAGGCTGCTGTTGATGCTGCTAAGAAGAAGCTTGCTGATGATGAAGCTGCTTWAGCTAATGGTAATGCTGGTGTTGGTGTTGCTTTGACTGCTTTGGCTGCTTCTATGCTTGCTGGTATGGGTGCTGCTGTTCGCAAGATGCGTCACTAAGTTAAAAAGGCTTGCGTTGAGCGTGTGATGCTCGTGTTGTTTTTGCTTCACGCGTATCACGAGCTTTCAAATAGTGGCTTGGGTTTCGTGTGGTTTGCCGAAAATTTCCTTTTCTTACCATGTGGAGTTTGGGTTGCTGTTTGATTGTGCTTGATGCTTGTTGCTGGTTGGTTGTTTCCTGCTAGGGACGGGATTCTTCCTTCTGGTTTTAAGGGTTTGTTAGATTACTTCTAACAAACCCTTTTTGTGTTTTACTCACTTTGCGCCAAGTAGTCATTGTGCTATGTCTATTATGTGGATTCCTTCAACGTAGTAAGAATCGTGGCGAGTGTTTGCAAGTAGGATTTTAGTGTATGAGTCTTTTATTGCTTTTAGTGGCGAAAGTTCGCGCTCCAACGTTGCATTGTCACTAATGCTATCTTCAAGCTCGTAGTATTTTTACTTTTGAAAGCAAACACGTATTTTTACTTTCAAAACTTTAATATTTTTTAAGTTTTGAAAGTGGGGGCGTATGTTTGCGTAAAATCCCGAATCTTTACTTTTGCGTGCGTAGCATTGGTGTTGTCTACGCCGAAACGAGTGGCGTTATGTTGATGTTACCGACGCTGCCGATGTTTCTATAGTGCGTTTTTGCCAAAATGTCGGTATAAATGAATGTTTTTTACTCGCTATGCCTTCATTTTGGCAAAATGTAGGTATAGAATAGATTCTTACGTTAGCTATGCAATCATTTTGTAATAAATGCATTATTTGCTTGTAAACAAAAATATCGCAAGCAAAACATTGCAAGACATTACTACAAAATCTTCAATAGAGTAAACGCAATAATGTAAACGTAATAACGTAAATGGAGTCGCATTATGGATTACAAAACAATACGCAAAATAGTTGCGATGTCTAAAAGTAATGCAAAACCTTGTGATATTGCGGAAGAAGAATATCGATTGCGCATTGATAATCCTGTGACGTATCGTTCTGGAATCGTATTTGATGGCCATGAGATTTTTGCAATGTGTGTAACGGATCTTGTAACGTACATAGATGATATTATGCGCGCTGAAAAAATCATTGAAAAAGCGTGGAACGATTTGCCATGGTTTGCTCAACGCGAATATTTAATGCAACTTATAGCAAAAGAAGTGCAAAATACCAACATTATTGAAGGTGTTCACAGCACTAGAAAAGAGCTTTCCAAAGCACTTGATGCCGCAAACGAGCAGAATAAGCATACTCGTTTTAGTGAATTTACTAAGCTTTTTCTCGAGCTTGCGGATTCAAGTGAATGTGACACTTCGATTCCACAAACCTTGCAAGATATACGAAAAATCTACGACAGTATTATGCAGGGCGAATTAGAAGCAAATAATATTCCAGATGGTGAGATTTTTAGGAGTGGAAAAGTAAGTATTCGTGATGGTGCAAATAATGTAGTGCACGATGGCGATGCAACGGAAGCGGAAATTCAAAAGCATATAACTGAGTTATTGCATTTGATGAATAGTGCCGAAGTTCCAACGCTTATCAAGGCGTGCATGTGCCACTATGCTTTTGAGAGCGTGCATCCATTTTATGATGGAAACGGCAGAACTGGGCGGTTTTTGCTTGCTTTGCAATTGCATGAGCAGCTTTCAATGCCAACGGTTTTGAGCTTAAGCTCCATAATTTACGCAGAAAAATCTGGATACTATGCTGCTTTTTCTAAATCACAAGAACTGTTTAATTGCAATGATTTAACTATGTTTTGTTGCACAATATTGGAATATATTAAAAAAGCACAGAGCGAAGTGTTTGAGAATATTAGTGTGCAATTAAAGCACATTATTTACTGTATGGGTAAGCTGCGTGAGCTTTTCCCAGAGGAAGAAATTTCTAAAGTGCAGCGTGAAGCTCTGTCTATTTTGTTGCAAAATAAGCTTTTTTCGTATAATCCAACTCCAATGACTCGCAAGCAACTAAGCGAATACGTTGGTAATGCAATTGATGAGAAGATTGGTGAGAGAAAGATTGTGAGCGCGCTTAACGGTTTGATTGAGCTTGAAATGGTTGATTCTATTGGCGAACGCCCTCTTCGGTATGAGCTTTCTAAAAAAGCGAATGAAATGTTTGCGTGAGGCAAGCGATGTTTGTTTCATTTCGCAAAATTAAAAAATTTTCAAATTTGTGAAATTAGATTTGCTTGGCATTAAAGCGCGTAAATCATGTTACGCTGAAACGATTGGCGTGATGTTACCCATGCTGGATTCGTCAAATCGCAGAATATCGTAGTCGCGTTGAAGGTTGAGCCAAAAGTCTGGGATTGTTCTAAAAGCTTTATATAGCTTGTATGCCATTGCTACACTGATTGCGCGTTTGCGTGAGCACGCATTAATAAACTGATATTATTTTTGACTACATTTTTGTTGTTTACATTCTTTTTTGTTTGATTATTAGATGTATGAGAAGGCAAATTAATCAATTAACCCTAATTTTGGTCTGGGAAGATACAATAGCAATTTTCCATTGTATAACACAAAAAGTTGGGTTGATAGCTATAGAGTATAATCAACCCAACTTTTATTCTATACGCTTAATTAGTGTATATTGAGTTTATAATAAACTATTCCAATCCAACTTCTTCTGCCGTAGCATAAGATAACTGTGTACCTCGTTTGGTTACAGCATCTCCAGCATATATGTTGGCTGCCTTTATAGATGCTTCTATGTCATGGGTCTTTACCCATGTATGGCTGAAACATCCAATGAACGCGTCGCCAGCGCCAGTTGTGTCAACTGCATTTTGCGCGGATTGTGCATCAGCTTTAAACATCTTTTCGCCTTCGCTATTTACCAATAGAGCTCCTTTGCTTCCTAATGTAACAATTACATTAGGAATGCCAGATTGTAATAGCATTCTAGCTGCATTAGTGATATCTTCACTAGTGTCAACAGGCATTCCAGTAAGGAGAGAAAGCTCGCTTTCGTTAGGCACAATAAATTCGCAATTGCGAATATTCTCTAGTGATAAAGCTGGATCTGCTGGAGCTGGATTCAGTAGGACTGGTACACCCAATTCCGCACCCATTTTTATTGTTGCATATACAGTTTCTAGAGGAATCTCTAACTGTAGAACTATCAGTTTGCATTTTGAGATTTCACTGCGAGCTTTTTCCACATCATTTGGCTTAAGTTTTGCGTTTGCTCCTTTGACAATAATTATTGAGTTTCGCGATTGTGGATCTACAAAGATTGGGGCTACTCCAGATGTAGCGTCTGTTCTCATTACGAATTTAGAGTCAATACCATTTTTCTCAAAATTGTTAATTGTGTTTTCCGCGAAAACATCGTTACCAACCCTTGTTACCATCAATACTTTTGAGCCCATTCTAGATGCTGCTACAGCTTGATTAGCACCTTTTCCTCCACAACCCATGTGAAAGTCTGGGGCTTCTACTGTTTCTCCATCTGTTGGCATACGGTTTATGTAAGAAATCAAATCAACCATATTTGATCCAACTACTGCAATTTCCATTGTTACTTCTCCTTAATTCCAGTATGAACAGTGAATTTCTTTGTTTCGCCAGGATTTAATTGAATCAATGTGCCAGCTTTCCTAGCAGCTTCGCGCCCTTCTGGCCTAGATGTTCCAGGCAGAGCAAAAGCTGCAACTTTTTGATCTGCATTGTAAAGAATCCATCTGGTCACAACAGGGAATTCTTGCGTGGAGAATTGTGTTTCGAATGTAGTACCGTCTGGAGCAACCATATCAATAATTGCATTGTCCGTAATTTTGTTTACTCCATCCGCAAAGTAGACAATTTCTGGATCAAATTCTTCTGCTCCTACTAATGAATTAGCATCTTTTTTACCACTTAGTATGTCTTCATTAAGTTGTGTCCATCTTGGAGTTGGCTTTACGTGAGCAGGAATAGATGTTCGTAACTTGAATGTGTCATTGCCAAAGTTTTGTGTTATTTTAGCGTCCTTTACAAATGCATAGTTCATGTGGCACATGTACTGTAGTGGCATTGACGCATATAGCGACTTATTGGTTACTTCTAAATGAATATCAAACATTGAAGAACCTTCGTGTAAAGTTACTGAAGGTTTTGCAACATAGTGATCACCAAAGCCCTGTAAGTATTCGTAGGAAGATTCAATTGTTATAGATGTCTCGGTAACAATTAATTTTGCATTATCCATATGCGAGCATGGGAATTCACCGTGTAAAGGATGCGTATCTTCCGGAGAAGGGCACCCTGCAGCTAAAAGTCCAGAATGGAATGCAAAGCACCCGTATGTGTTAACAATTTGGTTTGCTGGTTTAGGTTTTGAGAACATGTTATCCATTCTCAAACTTTTACCATCAAAATTTGCATCCCAAATAATCTGTCCCATGAATGGAAGCACTTCAACATATCCTCTAGAATTATGTATTGTCAAGGATGCAATACCTTGAGGATATTGTTTCGTGGTAACAGACCATTCATTATTGTGTAATATTTCTTTTACTGATTCAGTGAATTGTGATTCGAAAAGATTAATATTAAATTCTGACATGACATTCAGCTTTCTTTTTTAGATTTTTTGTAGGTTAAGTAGAAATAGATGAATACCGCTGCAAAGCAGACTAAATCAACTATGAATGAGATTTGCATAGAGCCAGTGTGATCAGATACAAGTCCTTGTATTGCGGGAACAATTGCTCCACCGATTATTGACATAACAATTACCGCGCCGCCAGTCTCTGTGAAACGTTTGTCTTCTATGGAATCCAGAGTACGCGAGTAAATAGTTGCCCAACATGGTCCAAATAGTGCTGATACTAACACTGCTGCATATACGGCAGTCATATTTGGAACAAGTATTACATACACTAATGCAATAAATCCGCATGCTGAGTATCCAATAAGCACAAGATCTTGATTTATCTTCGTCATAAGTAAGTTTGCAATAAACTTTCCTGCGAAGAATCCAATGAATGAAAAGATCATGAAGTTTGCTGCGGTGCGTTCATTTAAACCATGATTTATATTGAGAGCAAGTCTAATAGTGAACGACCAAACAGCCGTCTGCATTCCTACATACAAGAATTGTGTTAGAATGCCGATTCTAAACCTAGAATTTTTTATTAGATAGCGTAGTGTTTCCACTATTGATGCATTATCTTTTGCATCCTCATCAGTGTGTGTAGGTTTGCAAGATGGGAATTGTGTTATAGCAATAATAATTAGCATTACTAACAGGATTAAAATGATAACCCTATATGGATGTAGAGTCCTTTGTAACATTTCCCTGGCAAACTTTTGGCTCTCTGCCACACTCATTTTTGCCATTTGATTATGTAAAGATTCACCTTCTGTGAAGATTAAATACTTTCCTAGCAGAATACCAGCGATAGACCCTAGAGGGTAGAAAGTTTGAGAAATGTTTAATCTCAAAGTGGAAAGTCGTTTTTCTCCAATCATCGATGAATATGTGTTGCATGATGTCTCTAAGAATGACAAACCTACTGCTATTGCAAATAAAGACACTAAGAACACAGAATATGTTGCCATAGTGGATGCCGGGAAGAACAATGAGCATCCAATTATGTATACGGTAAGACCTATCAGTATGCCAACCTTGTAGCTAGAATGCCGAATTACTCTAGACGCAGGTATAGCGATTAAGAAATACCCCCCCCGTAGAATGCTGATTGTACAAATGCTGATGCAAAATCGGACAGTGAAAACACCGACTTAAATTGAGTGATTAATACATCATTAAGACTTGCTGCGATTCCCCACATTGGGAAGCATATCGATAATAGCATGTATTGAAAAATAGGAGTTTTATTTAGATATCCATCTTTTAGTTGTATGGTTTTATCTTTTATAATTCCCCAAGTTTTATTAGTAGCAAATGTTTCTTCATTTGCTAAATCTGACTGCTGTGTAATCATGATTCTTCTCCTGAGAGAAGTTTCACTCCAGCAGAGGCTCCGATCCTGTTGGCGCCAGCTTCAATCATTTCGTTCATCTCTTCTGATGTATGAATTCCCCCAGCAGCTTTAACGCCCATATCTGGTCCAACAGTTTTTCGCATAAGTTTAACAGCGTGTACTGTCGCTCCTCCAGTAGAGAAGCCTGTTGAAGTTTTAACAAAATCAGCGCCAGCTTCTTGTGCGCATTTGCTGGCCTTTACTATTTCTTCATCTGTTAATAGACACACTTCAAGGATGACTTTAACAATAGCTTGGCGATTTGCACCTTCTACAACTGCCTCAATGTCCTTGGTTACATATCCCCAGTCGCCTTCTTTCGCGGCTCCTATATTAATAACCATGTCGATTTCATTTGCACCTTCTTTGATTGCAAGTTCTGTTTCAAACTTTTTGACTTCTGTACAATGCGTTCCAGAAGGGAATCCAATTACAGTGCAAACTTTCACGTCACTATCTTTAAGGAGCTCTGAAGCTAGTTTAACTCTGCATGGGCTTATGCATACTGAGCAGAATCCATACTTTTTAGCTTCGTTGCAGATTTTTATGACCTGTTCTGTTGTTGCATCGGGAGCTAACAATGTGTGATCTATGTATTTAGCTTTTTCTTCCATTTTGTCTCCTTTGACTTTAGAGAAACTACCTCAGTTTCTCTAGGCATAGAGTGTAGTAGTTCAGGAGACGTATTTGAACAAAATTTCAGAACATATGTGCAATTTTTAAGAATTGTTACTCTTTTTACATATCGACGCTAGTTTGTGCGCAGTTGGTACATCTATAACCAATCGATTTGCATATTTACAAGTCAATGCAACATAAATGGAGTCTAATTTTTCATTTCCGCCTGCTATTAAAATGCGTTGCTCTTTGTGCCGTAATTCTGGCAAAGAAATCGTAAGAGTCCGAGCATTTAAATCTGGTAAGCAAACCCTACCATTTCTATCTACGAAATGTGAACAAATATCGCCGACAGAATTTTCAGTTAATTCTTTTTTCTCATTGTTTGTTATGAGTGGAGAAGACATAAGAGGCGATGTAGATTCATTTGAACCAACACTATAGACGACAATTCTTGCTTTTTCTGCATGAGAAATCACATTCCTTATGCCAGTTTGACGTTCTACAGCCTGTTTAGCTTCAACAGATTCAAAAATGATTGGATAAGCAATTGTATGTATAGTGGCATTTAAAGCGATATGGAATGCTTTTAATGCGTTCATCATAGAAAGATCCATAGAAGGCAAAGACATGTCTCCGCGCAATTGAACAACATGTATGTTATTAAAATGCATCTCTGGCATTTGTGAAGCAACATAATCGATCGTCCTTGACCAAGATATTCCAATTGTATCTCCATCTCTCAGAAGGCTAGCTATGAGTTGTGAACCAGCTTTTCCTAATGATTTATGGAGATTTATATCGCGTCCTCTTATAGGAGAGACAAGTCTAACTTCATCAAGTTGAAAATATTTTTTTAATGTTTCTATAAGATGTATGTCTTTCTCTCTTGGATCTTCTACTGTAATTTTTACGAATCCACGTTTTTTAGCATGAGATAATAATTTTGACACGTTCGGCCTTGAAACATGTAAAACTTCGCTCACTTCAGCTTGAGATAATCCATTGTAATAAAGCTTTGCAACGTCTAAAGCTTGATGATCTTTGTGGGTCATGCCTAATTGATCTGTTTTCATCATTTTCCCATTCACGCATGATAATCATCTTTAGCTGCATAAGTTAGTAGACTAATTTTCGATTTTCATATATGACTGAATAATATGGGATAATTATATGTACAATTTAATAATAAATTAAGTGCTAAATACAAAAAGTAAGTTTATTTTTATATTATGAATACCGTTGTAATGTATTTTTAGCTAATAAAGTCATTGTCGGCATATTAATCTTTTTGCAATAATACAAAAGCTTTACCGGCATGTTGCAAGCATGTTGGTTGTTGTAGTAAGTCTTGTTTATGCGATGATAATATATTTGATTTTTTCCCTGAAGAGTCTTAATGATTTGCAATTACTATATCGAATGTCAATATTGTTTTTAATTTTTCTTATTCGACAGAATTCAATAAGTTGATTAATTTTTAGACAAATTCTACCAAGGTAAAGTACATAAATATTATATTTATATATTTTGTAAATATTTTTCGTTGGCAATATGCTGATGTGAAAATATTAAAGATAATTGCGATCTGGCATGCATATAAGTGAGGATTTGTGATTTTATGCTGACTTTACCATCAATCTTAATATAGTTGTTGATACAGTATTTTTCCCAAGATGTCGGTATAGATGAGTATTTTTTGTACGCTATGCCTTTATTTTGCCAAAATGTAGGTATAGAACATGGCTTTCTGTAAACTATGACGACATTTTGCTATTTTGTGGCTTTTGGGGGATATTGTTGTGGTTTTTGATGATTGATAGAGTGTTTGATATTGGGAGTGAGGCAAGCGATGTTTAGGAACGTAATGGCGATTGAGCGCGCGCTTGGAACGGGGATTATTATCTCTAGCAGCAAGCCGATTTCGCAGCGCGTGCAGAAGCGGATTCGCGCTTTTGTTGACGAGTACGAATCGGTGCTTTCGCGCTTTCGCGCGGATTCGCTTGTTTCGCGCATGGCTTGTGCGGATGATGGCGGCGATTTTGAGTTTCCAGAATGGGCTGGGCCACTTTTTACGCTTTATAGTGAGTTTTACGCTGCTACGCACGGTGCTTTCGACGCGTGTATTGGTGCAGATTTGTTTGCGCTTGGCTACGATAATTCCGTGCAATTCGTTCCGCAATCGGCAGTTAGTGCAGGTAAGAATGAGAATAGTAGCAGTGACAGTTGGGCTAATTATCGCCGCGCTTTGCCAGTTACGTGGGCAGATATTTCGCGAGATGACGGCGGCACAACGCTTCACATGAATCAGCCAGTGCAGCTTGATTTTGGTGCAGCTGGAAAGGGCTATTTTGTAGATCTTGTAACACAGATTATTAAAGAGGAGCTTAGTGGCGATTCGCCTTCGAATAGCGATTCGCGTGCCGATTTTGATTTTTTGGTTAACGCTGGCGGAGATATGCGCGCTTGTTTTAGCGAAGAGAATAATCAAATAAAAGTTGCTCTGGAAAATCCTTTTGACACAACTCAAGCAGTTGCAGTAGCATCAATCGCAAGCGGAGCGTTGTGTGCGTCATCTAATGCGAGAAAGTGTTGGAAAGTAAAAGATGCAAGTTACTTAGGCAAAGATGCAAGTGGCTTTGAGTCTAATTTAATTGCAACTCACTTGATTAATGCGCTTGATGGCATCCCTGCTTGCGATTTATGCGCAAGCTGGGTTTATATTCCTGCTAAAACTTGCGATTTCCCAACAGCTTATGCCGATGCGCTCGCAACTGCGTTGTTTGTATCGCAAGAAAACGATTTGCAAAAAATCGTGCAAACCACCAGTGCTGAGTTTGCTGTAATGCTGCCTAATAAAACGCTTCGCAAAACGCGTGCATTCCCAGCGCGCTTTTTTCGGAGTGATGCTGAGTAATGCTGAATAATTCCAACTAATGCCCAATAATGACTATGCGAGCTAGCTTGCTTGCAAGAATCGAAGCTAGACGCAAACAATACGGTAGCGTTGCAATCAGCTTCCACTTTCAAATGTGCATAGTAAAATTGTAAAATAAATTTTACTGTAAAGTAAAAAATTGCAGAGAAGGAGATTGTGTGTAATGTCTTATAAAACAGTTGATTCTTTAATGCGACATCTTAGAGATAGCGGCTTAATTATTTCTGGTAGTGTACAAAAAAGACAACTAATAAGTACTGGATATTTGGGTTATAGGCCAAAAGACCTATAACCCAAATTTTTTACTTGGCACTGTTAACTCAACCTTAAGCCCACCATGTTTGCTTCTGCTTATATCAACCGTTCCGTTATGAGAGCTAATAATCTGTTGAACAATTAGCAGACCCAAACCATGCCGTTGCTCTACAGTACTTGTATCG
>QWCD01027785.1_pt2 | contig 10782 bp, 7 predicted proteins | sample 1972461 | NCBI WGS metagenome assembly QWCD01 (sample SAMN09866717, study PRJNA288562) | Human vaginal metagenome isolate term4_vaginal, whole genome shotgun... | isolation source: vagina | host: Homo sapiens | place: USA: California | reverse complement strand
GAGGACGATTCGACGCAAAAGGGAACATTATTCTTGACGAAGTTAGAATTAGTCAAGATATTTTGCGATCAATCGACAAGATAATAGTTGTGGCTTGTGGAACAGCAAGCTACGCTGGATTAGTTGCAAAATATGCGATTGAACATTGGGTGCGCGTGCCAGTAGAAGTGGAGTTGGCTCACGAATTTAGGTACAGAGACCCAATTTTAACGCATAGAACGCTTGTTGTCGCAATATCTCAATCTGGCGAAACAATGGACACGTTAATGGCGTTAAGGCACGCGCGCGAGCAGGGCAGCCGCGTGCTTGCAATATGCAACACTCAAGGCTCGAGTATTCCGCGAGAATCGGATGCTGTACTTTACACTCATGCTGGCCCAGAAATCGCAGTTGCTTCTACAAAAGCATTTGTTGCGCAAATCGTAGCAGCATACATGCTTGGGCTTTATTTGGCTCAAGTCAAGGGAACAATGTACAGAGATGAGATTCAGCAAATCGTGTCTCAGCTTAAAGAAATGCCAGATAAAATCCAAAATGTTTTAGATACGCAAGCTGATTTGATTATGCAAGCCGCAAAGAAAACAATAGACGCAAAATCGTTCTTGTTCCTTGGCAGGCATGTTGGCTACCCAGTTGCTTTAGAAGGCGCATTAAAGCTAAAAGAGATTGCATACACGTTTACAGAAGGTTTTGCGGCAGGAGAGTTAAAGCACGGCCCGATAGCTCTAGTAGACAAAGGCGAGCCAGTTGTTGTTATAGTGCCATCTTCTAGAGGCAGAGACGTTTTGCACGCTAAAGTGATCTCGGGAATCGAAGAAGTTAAGGCTCGCGGAGCGTTTACAATAGCGGTTGCAGAAGATGGTGATCCAGACGCTGAGCGTTACGCAGATATTGTGTTCTGGCGCCCTAAATGCCCAACATTGTTAAGTCCTTTAGTAGATGTTGTAGCATTACAACTTTTTGCTATGAATATGGCAAAGCTTAAAGGCTATGATGTTGACAAGCCTAGGAATCTTGCAAAATCTGTAACTGTAGAATAGCAGTGAATATTATGTGTGCAAGAAGCCCGCAGAAAAGTCGCAAGCAGAACTTTGGTTGTTTTGTTAGGCGTAATATAAAACGTAATATAAATCGCGTTTTAACTCATACAATAAAACGCTTAATTTGTGCGATTATATGCGTTTTTATTGTTGCTTTTTGTGCGTCATGCGGATCTGTTGATTCTAGAACAAAAATAACAGTATGGTCTTGGGAACCAAGCATGAAGCGGATTGCGGCAGATTTTGAGAAACAAAATCCAGATATTCGAGTTAGCGTTAAAGATACAAGCGGATACAACAATCTTAACAGTGCCATACAAGATGGTTACGGTATGCCAGATGTTGCTCAGCTTGAATACCACGCTTTGCCACAATACGCGGTTAGCGGACAACTTTTGGATATTACAAATCGTGTTCAAGGAACTCAAACATTTTATACTCCAGGCACATGGTCTTCTGTTCAATTAGGAGGACGAGTTTATGGATTGCCAATGGATTCAGGTCCCTTAGCATGGTTTTATAATCAAGACGTATTCAACCAAGCAGGTGTGGATGCTACGCAAATTCACACCTGGAAGGATTATCTACATGCTGCAAGAAAATTAAAAAATATTGGCGTTTATATTGCTGCAGATTCTGGAGATGCAAGTTTTTACAATGCTATGATTTGGCTTGCAGGAGGAAGACCTTTTATAACTTCTCACGATGGTAAAACTGTTACAGTTCGCTTAAGTAAAGACAAAGGAACAAAAGACTTTACTAAATTTTGGCAGTCAATGATTGACGAAGATTTGGTTGATACAAGACTTGCAACTTGGACTCCAGCTTGGAAAAGTGCAGTCGGTTCTGGCAGCGTTGCATCTGTTTTTGCTGGAGCATGGATGACATCGCTTTTAATGCATGATATTCCAGGCGGAGCAGGGTTGTGGCGTGTAGCGAGAGTTCCGACTATGAATGGAAACAATGACAATGCGCAAATGGGAGGATCTGCTCTAAGCGTCCTTCAGTCTAGTCGCAAGCCTGAAGCCGCGATGCGTTTTGTGAATTTTGTATGCCATAATCAGACTGGTATTAAAGAAAGAGTTTTATCTGGAGCATTCCCAGCAGACGTTGTGACTCTTAGAGACAAAGCGTTCCTAAACAAAACAATGGTTCGTGATTCTCGCGGAATCGATGTGCCATATTTCGGAGGACAACAATTCAACCGTATTTTTGCAGATGCAGCAAATCATGTAGACACAGGCTACAAATATTTGCCGTTTGAAGTATATTCTCGTAGCGATTTTCGTTTCACAGTCGGTTTGGCCTATGATTGGAACAGAAAATCAAGAGCACGTTTAACAGTGCAGTCGATGATTGATGCAGGCATTAAACAAGACGATGGTAAGGATTTTCAACTTCCAGACGACCCTGGTCCTAAAATTAGTCTTAAAGATGGTATTAATCTTTGGAAAAAAGACTTGAAAGAATACGGGTATAATCAGGGTTTTGTTGTGCGCTAGACTTATGCACTTTAGGTCTGTAATCCAAAGGAAAAGTCGCTAGCAGCCGATCGTTCGTCTATAAATCTCGTACATTCCTTTAAAAATCAAATTTGGATCGTAATAATCAATAGTTTCAACGTCTTTTTCAAAAAGTCGTCCCAAGCCGCCTGTAGCAACAACCTTAAAAGGCTCATTTATTTCTATTTTGAATTGCTCAATCGTGCGCTCAATTCCACCCAAGAAGCTGTAATACAATCCAGCTTGCATAGCAGGACGAGTTGATTTTGCAAGAACGGATTTAGGGCGCGAAATCTCAACTTCTGGAAGCTGAGCAGTATTATCCCATAGAGCTGCAGCCGCCGCACTAATTCCCGTGCAAATAAGTCCGCAAGTAATTGCTCCGCTTTTATCAACGTAGTTATAAGTGGTAGCTGTGCCAAAATCTATAACTAATACGGGGCCACCGTATTCGTAAAACGCGCCAACACAATCCGCTAAGCAGTCTGCTCCCAAAGAGCGTGGCTCGTCAATGCGAATATTTACGCCAGTTTTTACTCCAGGGCCTACAATCATAGGGTCGATTTGCAAAAACTTAACAATGCTTGCGCGGAACGAGTGCATAACTTTTGGGACAACCGAAGCAACAATAACATCTTCAACATCGTTTACGCTAAAACCGCTAAGATTTAAGAATTGCGTAATCATAATGCCGTATTCGTCGGAAGTGTGATTTGCTTTTGTAGTCATTCTATACGTGCCAACAATCTTGCCGTTCTCCAAGAATCCAAGCACAATATTCGTGTTGCCAATGTCTACTGCTAAAAGCATATTCGCCTCCGTTGCATTTGTTGTGTGTTGCCAAACTTAAGTATGCGCATCTTTAGAGCAATACTACATTAATGCTAAGTCCGTTGCGTTCAATTTGATTGTTTGTGCTTGCTGTTTTAGGAAATCACCATCAAAGTGTAGCGGTGTAGCACAGTAGGTGATAAAGTCGAAAACAATGGCAGCGAGGCTAGAAAGGAAATGTAAATGATAAATCGTCAAGCAATGTTGCATCGACCACTTTCACAATACGCGTATTCTACGGCAGAATATTGTTTAACAATTCGCTTGCGTGCGGCAAAGGATAATCTTTGTTCATGCGTTTTGCACTACGGAAATCGTGTTGATTTAACTCCGTTAGATCAGTTCTGCACGCTGAAAATGGAAAAGATTGCAAGCGACGATTACTTTGACTACTATGAAGCAAACATAAGCAGCGATTTAGATAGAGTTTGTTATTACTTTGAGATGCAAGATGCGGATGAGCGCTTGTATTTGTACGCCGATACTATTGCGACTGATTTTCCAGAAGATCGTACAGAAGTCTACCAGTTCCCATTTATTCGCCGCGAGGAGATTAGCGACGTTCCTAATTGGCTTAAAGAGGCTGTTGTTTATAACATTTTCCCAGATAGTTTTGCAGATTCTAAACGTGGCATAAGTTGCGAGGCAAAAGATTATTTTGATGAGAAAACTGGCCAAACTTTACACACTCGTTTAGGTGGAACCATTAGAGGAATAATCGAAAATCTTGATTATATTGAGGATTTGGGCTTTAATTGCTTGTATTTAAATCCTATTTTTAAAGCTGCAGAATACCATCGTTACGATCTTCTTGACTACTACCATGTTTGCCCTAATTTAGGAACGGACGACGATTTTAGGGAGCTTGTTAGCGAGGTTCATAATCGCGGCATGCACATAATTATTGACGGCGTTTTTAATCATTCTAGTTGGTATTTCTTCGCGTTTGACGATGTTGTTAAAAATGGCGAAAATTCGAGATACAAGGATTGGTTCTATGGATTAAAGTTCCCTGTTAAGCGCCCCGAAGATGGTAAGCGCCCAAGCTACACGTGTTTTGCGTATGAGCGTAAAATGCCAAAGCTCAATACTTCTAATCCCGAAGTTCGCGACTATTTTATGGACGTTTGCCGCTATTGGCTTGAAGATTTTGATGTTGACGGTTGGCGTTTGGATGTTGCGAATGAAGTTGATAAAGACTTTTGGCGTGCCTTCCGCTCTGTTGCTAAAAAGACTAAAAAAGATAGTGTGCTAATTGCGGAGATTTGGGAGAATTCTGAGCGTTGGATGCAAGGAGACATGTTTGACTCCACTATGAACTACGAATTCCGCAAAGTTTGCCGCGATTTCTTTGCTTTTGGCAAGATTAATGCACGCGAGTTTAATAGTCGATTTGTAGATATGCTTTTAAGATACCCATTCCCGATTGTTCAAGGTCAATTGAATTTGCTTGATAGCCATGACGTTAGTCGCTTTAGGAGCTTGTGCACTCAAAGCCCTTCGAAAGCTTGCGACTTTTCTACGGTAGATAAGCGATTCCGCTTGGCTGAGCTTTGTTTGCTTACATCTGTTGGAGCCCCAAGCGTGTTCTATGGTGATGAGCTTGGTGTAATTGGTTTTGAAGAGTGTGATTATCGAGCGCCTATGCCTTGGGTAAATCCTGTTAGCGATAATCGTGATTTGTTCCGCGAACTTATAAAATTGCGTAAAAATAACGATTGCTTTATTCATGGTAATTTTAGAGTTCTTGACTATGATGAGCGCGGAAAGTTTGTATTTGCGCGAGAAACTGACTCTAAGCGTGTTGTAGTGGCTTTAAATGCGTTCAATGAATCTAATGATTCGTTTAGTGCTTTGCCTGATTGTAAGCCGATTATTAGCTACAATTATGATGCTCAAAATCAATCTCTTGGAGCTTTTGGATACGCGATTTTTGAAGTAAAATAGCGATTTATTAGCGATTTTGCTGGCGATTTAATCAATAAAAGTGGCACTTAATCAAGTTATTTAAGTGCCACTTTAATTTACAAACGTAAGATATCTATAAGCTTAAGAAAAGCTGGTGTATTCTAGTGTCTTCATCAAGCTCTGGGTGGAAAGCTGTTCCGATTTGATTTCCTTGGCGCGAGGCAACAACGTTTCCATCTACTGTTGCAAGAGTTTCGGCATTAGGACCGACTTGCACAATATAAGGCGCGCGAATAAATGTCATCGGCACTTTTCCAAGATTTCCAAACTCAGATTCGTAGTGGAAGCTTCCAAGCTGGCGGCCGTAAGCGTTGCGCTTAACTGTAACGTCTAGCGTGCCAAATCCGCTAACTTCGTTACCTTCCACGTTTTTTGCGAGCAAAATCAAGCCTGCACAAGTGCCAAGAACTGGCATTCCGCTTGCAATCCTCTCACGCAAAGGCTCGAGCATATTTTGCTCTTTGAGAAGCTTCGATTGCACAGTGCTTTCGCCGCCTGGTAAAACAAGGCGGTCAAAAGACTGCTCCAAGTCGCGCGCTTGACGAAGCTCAATAACGTGTGCGCCTAATTTTTCAAGCATTAAGCGATGTTCAAGAAAAGCACCTTGAACAGCTAAAACTGCTACAGTATGCGAGCAATTATTTGTATTGATAGGTGAGTTTGCCAAAATAATTCGCCTCAATTACTCGCCGCGATTTGCCATTAAAAGCTTGATTTCCTGCTCGTTAATACCAACCATCGCTTCGCCCAAATTCTCGGAAAGCTTAGCAATCATCTTAGCGTCTTTGTAATTAGTCACAGCCTTAACTATTGCAGCAGCGCGCTTTGCTGGGTCGCCAGACTTAAAGATGCCAGAGCCAACAAAAACGCCTTCAGCACCAAGCTGCATCATTAAAGCAGCGTCTGCAGGGGTTGCAACACCGCCAGCTGCAAAGTTTACAACAGGAAGCTTGCCGTTTTGTGCAACGTACTTTACAAGATCGAAAGGCACGCGCAAAGTCTTAGCTTCCTCAAAAAGCTCATCTTCGCGCATGCTTGTAAGCTTGCGTATTGCGGAATTCATCATGCGCATGTGGCGCACAGCTTGAATAACATCTCCAGTTCCAGGCTCGCCCTTTGTGCGAATCATGGAAGCACCCTCGTTAATCCTGCGCAAAGCTTCTCCCAAATCTTTTGCACCGCAAACAAATGGAACTGCAAAATCGCGCTTGTTAATGTGGTAAACGTCGTCTGCTGGGCTAAGCACTTCGCTTTCGTCAATGTAATCGATCTCAATAGCCTCAAGCACCTGCGCTTCAACAAAGTGACCAATACGGCATTTTGCCATAACAGGAATAGACACAGCTTCTTGAATTCCGTGAATCATAGCTGGATCGCTCATTCTAGAAACTCCGCCGGCTGCGCGAATATCAGCAGGAATACGCTCCAAAGCCATAACTGCGCAAGCTCCAGAATCTTCAGCAATTCGTGCCTGCTCTGGAGTAGTAACGTCCATAATTACGCCGCCTTTAAGCATTTGTGCAAGCTGGCGATTTAGAGCGGTGCGGTCCTCGCTGCCTTTATTTTGCGGATCCGAGGATTCGTTCACGGTTACTGTAGTATTCAGGTTCTCAGCCATTATTCCTCGCTTTTTACTAAACCTATTAAACGCATTTTTATGTTGTACAGTGTTATACTACACATTTTCATGCATCTATTAAACATATGCTATTAAACGTATGTATTTTGTTAATATGCAAGCTAGCGTGATTCTAATCTTTTTAGGATTTTGCGCACGTTTGCAAGTTTACATCTGTTGGCATTTAACCACATTCGTAGGATATATGGCAATAAAATAGGCTTAAAATATCTGAAAAATCATGTAAATATGCAATGTAAATATGCAATGTGTTGTTTAGACTCACCGCATCTTTGTTTGACTTGTGAATCGGATACGATTGTGTTTGCCGTTGACTTTATGGTTGCGAAAGTTGCAGCTAGATAAAGCGACGAGCTGTAAAACAGAATAAATATAAATTAAATATAAATAATGTATCTAATTACAATCCAGAAAGGTTTGTTGAATGGATAACAAAGAACCCAAAGATGGCGCGTACAATAACGACGCGACCGATAAATTCTATGGGCAAGAAAACGCAGAGCAATCGCAATTTAGTTCTAGTACAGATGCTTCGCTTAACGCTGCGTCTAAAAGGGGATATAAAACTAATAAGCGTGGTTTAGGAAAATTCTGGCTTGTTTCTGTAGCAATCGTAGTAATTGCAGTGGTTAGCGCTATTATTGCAACGTTTACAGGTCCACAAAAAAATCCCGCAAGTCAAACATCTTCTACACAAGTATCAAATAAAACTGTGTCAATCGGATTAAAACTTGCTCCTACAAATCTCGATATTCGCAATCAATCTGGCTCTTCCTTGGAACAGTTATTGATTGGAAACGTGTATGAAGGTCTTGTAGCTAGAAATACTAAAAATCAGGTTGTTCCATCCCTTGCAAAGAGTTGGGAAATAAGCAAAGATGGCTTAAAGTACACGTTCCACATGCGTAAGGGAGTCGTGTTTTCTAACAAGCACAGGCTTACTGCAAAAGATGCTGAGTGGTCTTTTAACGAGCTTGTTGCAAAGAAATATCGCGGATCAAACATGGTTGGAAAAGTTGAATCCGCTAAAGCTAAAGATGATTACACGTTTGAAATCAAGCTTAAAGAGCCAAACGCAAAGCTTTTGTGGGCGTTGTGCTCTAGAGCTGGCTTAGTCTTCGATAAGCTTGCGAATTATGATGCTAAAACTCAAGCTGTTGGATCTGGCCCGTATTTGGTAGAAAAGTTTGTGCCGAATGACCGTGTTGTGTTAAAGGCAAATCCGTGCTACAAGGGTATTAATAAGCCTAGAACATCAAAAGTTGTTGTTCGCTATTTTGTGGATGATGTTGCTGCTGTAGATGCGCTTTCTTCTGGAGCTGTTCAAGCTTTGGCGCCTATTTCAGGTCAGCTTGCTAAGACTTTTAAAGCGGATGCAAAGCGCTATGTTGTTAAAGCTGGAAATAGTACCGATAAATTTGTGCTTGCTATGAACATGAATGGTGAGCGGACTAAAGATAAGCGCGTGCGCCAAGCGATTCGATATGCTATTGACCATAAGCAGATTATTGCTTCACGCGGCGGTACGGATGCTTTGCTTGGCGGACCGATTCCTTCTCTTGACCCAGGTTATGAGGATTTGACTAATATTTACACTCATGATGTTAAGCGCGCTAATTCATTGATGAAGGAGGCTGGTTTCAGCGAATCAAATCCTTTGCATCTTTCGCTTACATACCCGAATATTTATGGAACGCAACTTGGTGACCAGTTGAGGTCTCAGCTAAAGAAGATTGGCATTGATCTGAAGGTAAACATTGTAGAATTTACTACTTGGCTTCACGACGTTTATAACAATAAAAACTACGATTTGTCTATGGTAGATCACAATGAAAGCCATGATTTTGGCCAGTGGGCAGATCCTAAATATTACTATGGTTACAACAATAAGCAGGTTCAGGATTTGTATGCTAAGGCAATGCTTTGCGCGAATACTAAGGAGTCTAATAAGCTTCTTGCCAAGGCTGCGAGAATTGTTAGCAAGGATGCTCCTGCAGATTGGTTGCTTAATTATAAGGTTGTTACAGCTAAGGTAAAGAATCTTGAAGGCATGCCTTTTGATATTAATCAAGTTCTTTTGCCGCTATACAACTTGCGACTTAGCTGATTTGCTCTAAATTCTCCCGAGAATGTTGCTGATTTACGGCGTGTTGGACTACAAAGTGCGGAGATAGTTGACGGGTTTTGTAGCTCAAGATGGTGCATAGAGCTACAAAAAGCGGAGTTAATGCGGAAATTCTCGGAACACTAGATTAAGTAAGGGGTTTGTATGAAGCGCATGATTCTTCGACGCATCACGTTGTTTTTTGTAGCGCTGCTATTTATTTCTGCAATCGTATTTCTTGCTCTTAGAGTTTTACCTGGAGACGTTGCTCAAGTTATGGCTGGCTTAAACGCGCCAGATGGAAAAGTTGAGCAATTAAGACGCGATTTAGGATTAAACAAGCCCCTTTTTGTTCAATATTTAGAGTGGATTTTTGGCGTTTTTAGAGGCGACTTTGGTGTTTCAATGCTCACTGGTCGCTCCGTTGCATCCACTATTGCTATGCGTGCTAGTATAACTTTTCCACTTATTTTCCTTGGACTTTTAATTGCGCTCGCAATTGGTATTCCTCTTGGATGTTTGCAAGTTTTGCATTCTGGCAAGGCTTCGCAAGTAGTCGCAAGGTTTTGTGCTATTACAGCAGGAGCTGTTCCAGCTCTTTGGGGTGGAATGATTTTAATCATGATTTTTGGCAAGGGTATTGGTTTGGTGGAGCTTTTCCCTACTCAAGGTTTTCCAACAGATGGTTGGCGTGATTTTGGTAGTGCGTTTTTGTCTTTGATTCTTCCAGCGCTAACAGTTGGCATTATTGTTGGATCTGGTTTTATGCGTTACACTGCAGCATCATTAGAACAGATTTCTAATAGCGATATTGCTTTGCAGACTATGGCTTGTGGAATGACTAAAAAGCAAATGATTTGGAGAGTCGGCTTGCGATTAGCGTTGCCGCAGCTTGTGTCTGTAATCGGCTTGACTTTTGCGCACATGATTATGGGCGTAATGGTTATTGAAAATCTGTTTTCGCTTCCTGGAATGGGTATGGGTCTTGTGCGCGATGTTGGTTTGCGAGATCTTATATCTGTTCAAGGCAATCTTTTTATGCTTTCTGCATTGTTCTTGCTTGTTGGGTTTGCGATTGACGTGTTGCATCGTTTGTTGGATTCAAGACTTAGCCAAGATTCAAGTGGGGAGTGATTCAAGCAATGATTAAGTTTTTAAGCCGCATTTGGTGCGGAATTATTGGAAAATTTGTTTGTATTGTTTTGTGCTTGTGGATTTTTGTAGCTGCGCTTTCTTTTGTGTGGACGCCTTATTCTCTTCTAGAAACAAACGGATACCAGGTATGGCAAAAGCCTTCGCTAAAGCATTGGCTTGGCACAGATGGCACGGGTGCAGATATGCTTAGTTGGCTTATGGCTGGTTCTAGAGTAGAGATTTTGCTTGTTATTTCAACAATTGTGATTGCAAGCGTTGTTGGGTTTGTGATTTTAAGCTTTACGATTTGCCGTGTTCAAAAAATTCGTTCCGTAAGCATTATGGCAGTAGATGCTTTAATTTCTATTCCAACGGTTTTGATTGCGCTTATGCTTGCTGTGCCTCTTGGAGCGTCCGTTCTTGTAATCATGCTTGCATGCGGATTCGGCTACGGCTTAAATCTCGCGCGTATTTTACGTCCAAGTGCTGTTCTTGTTCTTAAGTCTAACTATGTTGATTGCGCGATTTCTAATGGCGCTAGCAGAAGTTACGTTCTNCTAAAGC
>QWCD01000391.1_pt1 | contig 10825 bp, 8 predicted proteins | sample 1972461 | NCBI WGS metagenome assembly QWCD01 (sample SAMN09866717, study PRJNA288562) | Human vaginal metagenome isolate term4_vaginal, whole genome shotgun... | isolation source: vagina | host: Homo sapiens | place: USA: California | reverse complement strand
ATTCAAATTTATACTGAAGACTTTAAAAATGACTATATAAGTCTAACGGATATTGCAAGATACAAAAATGTGCATGAACCTAAAGATGTTGTTAAAAACTGGCTAAGAGTAAGAGATACAATTGAATTCCTTGGTCTCTGGGAGACTATTCACAATCCTAATTTTAAAGGGGTCGAATTCGACTCCTTTAGAAAGGAAGCAGGAACAAATGCATTTACATTATCACCTCAAAGATGGATTGAAAATACAAATGCGATCGGTATTGTTTCTAAATCTGGGAGAGGCGGAGGAACGTTCGCTCATCCTGATATAGCAATGGAATTTGCTTCATGGATTTCAGCAGAGTTTAAGCTCTATTTAATCCAAGACTACAAAAGGCTTAAGTCAGATGAAAATTCTAAGCTATCATTAGGTTGGAATTTGAATAGAGAAATTTCTAAGATTAACTATAAAATCCATACAGATGCAATCAAAGAATATCTATTAAAAGATCTTACCAACGAACAGTTATCCTATAAATATGCAAGTGAAGCAGATATGCTCAATGTTGCCTTATTTAATAAGCGGGCAAAACAGTGGCGTGAAGAAAATCCAGATTTGAAAGGTAATATGAGGGACTATGCAAGTCTGAATGAGTTACTGGTGCTTGCCAATATGGAAAGCTATAATGCAATTCTTATCGGTAAAGGTATGGAACAAAAGGAAAGGATGATAGAACTTAGAAAACTTGCAAGAACACAATTGATATCACTTGAAAAACTTGGTGATAGTGGTATTAAAAAATTAGAGGGAAAGAAATAATTATTTTAAGTAATTAATAGATAAATTATGATTTATAAGTGTTGATATTGCTATACGACTTTCGACCTGGGTCTAGTGTAATAATTATGACAGTGGCAAATAGTAGCAATGAACACGGGGTTTTAAGCCCTCTACTAGAGAAATAAAACATGAATTGATGTATTTTTAGGTTAATTATGCATATAATCTTTGATTAAAGTATTTGAAATTTGGAAAGGAGGGAGAGAGCATATTGATGAGAAATAGTAAATTATCTGAACATACTTTTAGCAAGGGGAGATTTATAACACCATTAAATTCTTTGCCGTTGATGCAAGAATTAGAGGATGAAAAATCATGGACATATGGTAGAATGCCTGAGTATATTTGGATTGGTCTGATTTTGAAATATTTTGGTAGAGAAGAAGGGTTGAAAAAATCATATTATATCATTTCTAAAATTCATAATGTAGCTCCAGATTTATACACAGTAAGATTGTCACAGATATTAAAGCTAGATATGAATATACAAGAGGAGATCTATGAATATATTATTTCTTTAGGAGTTAAGGATGCAATTTCACCGTTAACTATTTTTCTTACAGATAGTCAAGCCCCAGTTTTTGCTAAATACTTTTATAATTCTAAACAAGGTATTGGAGATAGATGTAAAGCAATAGTTGAAACTATGAGTGAAATAATGGATCATCAGTCTAATGAAGCAACTGATATAAGATTTGTAGCATTATATTTCAATCTACTTTCGGGGAAAATGCATCTATTGAAAGAACAAGTAAATCTACTGATATCATATCCAGTATCAAAGCACATTGATGAAATAATGCGGATGGCTCGCCCAACAGTTCGTTCTTTAGAAATGATGATTTTAACTTTTGAAAATACCGATTCTGAGTATTTAACAGGTTTTTGGAGGTGTGTAAGTGAAATGACAGAATGTGATATATTTGTTATTAATTTTCCAGAGGAAAATAGAAGTATAACAGCATACATGGAGAGTTTGCATGAAGTATTTGTTTATCTTTCAGAATTGCTTATTGCATCTAATATGCTTGATGAAAAAATGAAGGTTTTGCTTGGACTAGCAACATATTCTTATAAGCGTTTAAAAGAAATATATAGACATCAATTATTTAATTCCATCTCTGGAAGAAGTTGTGTACGTGTTTTAATAGAAGATTATATTATGATGAAATATCTAATTAAAAATGAAGCCTTTCATGAAAATCTCTGGCGTGATTATCAGTTATATGGTATGGGATTGTACAAGTTAGTTTTGGCCAGACACAGAGAAAGTGACTGCTTGGAAGAATCTCACTTTGATGAAAAATATATTGAGGCACTAGTTAATGAATTTAAGGGAGAGGAATTTATTAATATGGATACAAGATACTTTGATAAACAAAATATAAGGTCTAAGGCTGAAAGTGTTAATGAGAAGAGCCTTTTTGGTCTATATTATGATTATGACTCTTCTTTTGAACATGGCTTATGGGGCGCAATTCGTGAATCATCGCTTTTAAAGTGTAATAATCCTGCTCATAAATATCATTGTGTTCCAGATATTGAAGATGAGATAGTGCTAAAGACTGTTTTACCAGATTGCGTGATGATTATGAATAAAACGATATTATTTCTAAATGAACTTTATGGTATACCAGAACAGCTACTAAATGAGGTTATAAACTATGAACTCAAACCTATTATTAAATAAAATTCATTTAATTCAAATAGAATATAAGAAATTACTTGTATCACTTTTACCAAAATTTAAAAGTGGCTATGCTCCAGAAGCACTAGATGAAATAAATTTGTTTTGGCTACGACGTATAGAGGAGGTAAAGCTGTATCTAAAGAATTGGTTCCCAGGTAAAAACAGTTATGTCTTCACAGCTGCTACGTTCATGGATTTTGATGATAATGAGCACTTACCATTTCTTCTGATGGGGAATAAGCATATTCTAGATGATCCACTGAGCAAATATTCATTAATACGAAGTGAAATGTCAGAAGGGAAGGATGCTGATTTTTTATACAAACAAATAAGTGTGACTGCAGAAGATAATCTAAAGGTGCTAGAAAATATTCATAATGAAATTCTTATATTGCCATTGAGACTTCTTAATCAATCGAATGACCAAAAAGTTTTTGAGAAAGCTGGAGAACAAGCATTTGTTAGTCTTTTTAATGGCATTTATAGTTTGAATGAATATTTTGAAAAATGTAACAGTATTGATGATATTATTCATTTCGCTCGTGACGATATTGAAAGATTAGTAATGTTTTCTGAGGATGATGATGTAATGCTAGATTTTAAAGAAAGATTTAGGATTGCTTTGAGAGATACAAAATATATGGTAGATCCTAATAGGCCAGACTCATATAACTTTTTTATGCTTGTATTTGGATTTATACAACAAGCACTAGATATCATTGTATCATGTGTGGAATACGAATGTATCCCATATATTAGATATCCTGTTTCTTTGCATTATATATCCATGCTGTCTCAGAGTATGCTTGACATTGAACATGTCATAATGCTTCGCTTTAGGATGAATGTTGGTTTTGTTGTTTATAAACTTTGTGATAAGAGTAAACTTGCTAGTGTTTGTTTGGAGGATTTTCTTGAAAAAAATAAGATATATAATTTTAACGATAAGCTGTTTAATGCTCTCGCTAAGTATAAAATTAATGAGAAAAACTTTTTTAAGCACAAAATTACTCAGTTGGCTACTGATGAATTAGATGCGTTTTATAATTTTTTATCCGGAGAAATCAATTAGTGAGGTGAAAATGGAGAAAAAAGAATATTTAGAGAATCCAACAGATGCTTTTGCTTTATAATTTTGGAAAACATGTAACTTTAAAACTCCTGCTCATATAAAAGTTCTTGATGAAAATGAGTTTAATCAGATTTTACTTGAAACATATACTGATGAAGTCTATTTTAAGTTAGTTCATTATCTAGATGATGTAGAAAAACAGATTATTTCTGATAAATTTATATTTGCTAAATCTAGCACTGAGGATTTTGTAAATCACATAAATTCATGCCATGAGGACGAGGTATTAATAGTTAGTGAATTAGAATTCTATAAAAAGAAACCAGTTTATGATGAAGAGCTACGGATCTGTTTATATGATAAGAAAAGTGATGCTATAGTTGCTACAGGTATTGCTGAATTTGATGATGAGATTAAAGAAGGTTACCTAGATTGGATTCAAGTATCTGAACAATATAGAAGGCAATGTCTGGGCAAGGCTATTGTTTATTAACTGTTGAGAAGACTTAAAGAGAAGACGAGCTTTGTAACAGTTTCAGGAAGGATAAATAATAAAACAAAGCCAGAAAAACTATATGAAAGTTGTGGCTTCGAAGATAAAGTTTTATGGCATATTCTTATGGAGAAAGATTAATAGTCCACCTGAATATATAGAAAATTTAGTATCTGTAAGTGTTGATATTGCTATAAGACTTAACACCCGGATCTGCTACTACAGCACAAGCTGTGATGAATTTAAATGCTACTGATGGATATCGTCGAAAATATATTTTAGTGCAGTCTCCAGAACAGGTTGAATCGTCTACACCTGCATATAAGGCGGGTTATAAAACTATTGATGAGATTGGTAGGACTAGAATTATAGGTGCGGCGAATAAAGTACAAACGGAGACAGCTCAGATATTGATTACGGATTTAAACTATATAAATTGGAATCTCTAGGGGATAAAACTCTAGATAAGCTTGAAAACTTTAATCCAGATGCTTTATTTTCTGAAGGTATGGTTAATTTATTTGCGACGGATTGTTCTAGTGGAAAAGCGTCTATTTTGACAACTTATCTTGCTAAGGATGGCTATGGATTGACTTGTCATACTGGTACCTATCAATTAGATACATATGTAGCAGATAAAGTCACTGATAGTTTATATATTATCGAAAAAGGACTAACCTCTGATGATGTGGTTACTTTAATTAAGCGGCTAGAGTGCCGCGAATTAGATATTAATCGAATAGTGTTGTACAGTTATTCTGTTGAATTTAATGTGTTACAAGAATTGAAGAAAAATCTTTCTAATTTACAAAATAATAAGCATGTTGAGTTGATTGAGAGGTATTAGAATGGGAATTAAGCTAACTATTTTACCTCATCAAACAGAGTGTATCGAACGAGTTTCTCATGTGTTTCGAGATGTTCCGATGAATACTGGTGCGGATATTTCAGCAAATCCTATTTTTGACAGAGATAATGTAAATCTTAGGAATAATATAGTAGATATTCAAACGGGTAAATATGGGGAACCTATTCTAGGAAAGTTTAGGACGAGTGTTTCTGATGAGTTTGGATTAGATATACGGATGGAAACAGGAACAGGGAAAACTTATTGTTATACCCGGCTGATGTATGAGCTTAATTACTTTTATGGATTTTATAAGTTTATCATTCTTGTTCCAACAACTCCTATTAAAGAAGGTACTCATAGCTTCATTACATCTGACTATGCAAAGTGTCATTTTGCAGATTTATATCCAGGAAAACGAATTGAGTTATCTGTATTAAATCCACAGAAATCGCGGAAAGGTCGAAAAATGTTTCCACAGTCTATTTCTGATTTTACTCGGTCGACTCGATTGGAAAATGATAAAATTAGTGTTTTATTAATGACAGCTGGAATGCTTATATCTACTAAAACTATGGATTATGAATATGATCAGACTTTATTAGGTAGCTATTCTAAGCCATATGATGTGTTAAAGGCAGTTCGCCCCATTGTAATTATTGATGAACCACATAAATTTAAACGGGATAATACAGCTTATAAACGGTTAATAGAACGTATAGATCCGTTGTGCGTGATTCGATTCGGCGCCACATTTCCTGAGATTGGTAGAGAGCGGAAAAAGGATTATAACAACTTGGTGTTTAATTTAGGACCTTGTGATGCATTTAATAATAACCTTGTAAAAGGGGTTGCAACTCAGATGATTACACAGGAGTCATTAAATGAAACTCGAGTTAAGGTGTTAGAGATTACTAAGTCTAATCATAAGTCTTGTGTAATTAGAAATGAAAAGACTAATAAAAGTTATACATTAACTGTAAATGATTCTTTGTCTATTGTTAGTGAAGAGTTTTCTGGTGTAACTGTTCAATCAATTGGTCAGACGGAAGAGGAAAGTATCAAAACGGGAATAACACTATCGAATGGTCAGATTCTTGTTAAAGGGGATCAGATTTATGCGGGAATATATAGTGATACCTATCAAGAGTTGATGTTAGAGCAAGCGATTCATAATCATATTGAACAAGAGCGGAATAATTTTCTGCGAGAGAATCGAATTAAAACATTGTCTCTCTTTTTTATTGATTCGATTGAATCATATCGAGGCGAGGATGGTAGTGTTGGGGCATTACGGCATAAATTTGAAGAGATGTTGAAAGCTTCACTAAAAGCTGAACACACTAAGTATGTAAATGCTACTAATGTTAGAGAATTAGTGTACAAGGATTTTCTAGAAGCTTCAATACAAAATATAGAATTGACTAGTGGTGGCTATTTCTCTGAGGATAATTTAAGTAGTGATGCCGATATACAAAAAGAGGTTGAGCAGATTTTAAAAGATAAGCAATCTCTTTTGAACTTTAAAGATGAGAACGGACAATGGAATGTACGACGGTTTATTTTCTCTAAATGGACATTACGAGAAGGTTGGGATAATCCTAATGTGTTCCAGATTTGTAAATTACGATCAAGTGGGTCTGAAATCAGTAAATTGCAAGAAGTTGGACGAGGGTTACGCTTACCTGTCGATGAATTTGGTAATCGTTTGGCCGATGAGCAATTTTATTTAACTTATTTATGCGACTATTCAGAAAGAGGGTTTGCGGACTCTTTAGTTAATGAAATAAATCAAGACGCTAGTAGAGAAATGGTGTCTATCAAGGAACAGCTTTCTAAAGTTGCGTTGGCAAGGAATATGAGTCCAGAGCAACTGATGGCTAGTCTTATGGTTGAGGGCTATATTGGTATTGAAGGTCAAATACTTGAAGAACGTAAAAATGACTTTTTTGTTCGATATCCAGAGTTTAATATTGGGTTAAATTCGAATAAGGTTATAGATAAAAATAAGGCAGATAAAGCTACTGTTGGTATTCGTTCAAGAAAATTTGCTGAAATAAAAGAACTGTGGAAGCGTTTAAATGAAAAGTATTATTTAGTGATTGATAATATTACTGAAACAGAATTGTATGAAGCTGCATTATCTATTCTTGAGCGTGGTATTAGCGAAACTATTTATGCTACTACTATTAGGCAGATTCTTGTAGTGAGAAGTAATCAGGCGATAGTATAAGAAAGTAATGTTAACCATCGAGAATTAGATGACCATATGCCTTATGGCGAGTTTTTAAAACGGATTCATAAAAATACGGGATTACCTGTATCAGTAATGCATAGAGCTTTATGCGAATATCATAAAACTAAGGACTTAAACGATACGTTCTTTAATCAAAAAACACTAGCTAAATTTGTAGAGAAATTTCAAGTTTGGTTTGAAGATGCTTTTTCTAAGAGATTCTCTTATAAATCTTTGGGTATTAATAAAGAAGAAACAGCACTTACCGATATTAAAGGGGAGCCGAAGAAAGAAATTATTCAAGGCATTGTAGGGATCAGACGAGATGATTCTATGCAAGTACCAGACAATTTCTTGTATGATCAAGTTGTCTTTGATAGTCCTAAAGAACAGAAAAATATTAAAAATAGTTCTATTGAAGAAGTTGTTGTTTTTGGTAAAATTCCACGGAAAAGCATTCAAGTTCCACTTTATTTCGGTGGTACAACAAGTCCAGATTTTATGTATGTTGTTAAGAAGAAATTTGGATACGAGGTTAATCTTATAGTAGAAACTAAGGATGTAGATAAAGAATCTACATTACGAGGTTTAGAAAAACTTAAGATTGAATCTGCTAAGAAATTTTTTGAAGTTTTGAAAGCTACTGGTATAAATGTTGTTTTTAAAGAACAGCTGAAAAATGATGATATTGTGCCTATGATTGAGAGCATCGAGTAAATGTTAATTTGCAAAGAAAACATGATAGTGTATGTTATGTTTTCTTTTGAATGTAGGGGATAACATGAAAATCAAACAATTAATAATTAAGGGATTTAAGAGATTTAAAAATTTTACGATTCGCTTTAATGATGACTTGACGATTATTGTTGGTGAAAATGAAGCAGGTAAATCTACAATTTTAGAAGCTTTAGATGCTGTACTAAATAAACGATTATTTAACAAAGAAGATGCATCATTAGTTAAATATTTTAATAATGAAGTAGTTCAGACCTTTTTTGAAACAGGAAAAGCAATGGATCTTCCTAAAATAGAAATTGATATAGATCTTGATTTAGTAGGTGAAATTGCGGGGCTTAATTTTTCTGGTGTAGTAAAGCGAGAAGGCGAGAATCAAGAAAAATGTGGTATTCATTTTGAATTTTGCTTTGATGAGGAATTTATAAATGATGTTGAGTTATCTAAGTGTGCAGAGAATAACGTAATTCCAATAGAGTATTATAGGGGGACATGGGTTACATATTCAGGAAAATCTTACCGTACTCAAATGTTGCCTTTAAAAACTATATTTTTAGATAACTCACGAATAAAGAATAATTTATATAATAGTTATGCCCGTAAAATATATATAGATAAAATCTCGGAAAACACAAGAAGGGAAATGTCAGGCAATTTCAATACTATCTTAGTAGATTTTAGACGTAAATATGCAGATAATTTATTAATACAAGATACTCGAAGGATCGGATTAGATCATAATAAGACTGATCTTAATAAATTAGTTGATATTTATGAAAATGATATTTCTGTTCAAGATATGGGAAAGGGAAAAGAGAATATAGTAAAAACAGAAATTGCATTATCTGGCAGTACTTTTGATGTTATTTGTATAGAGGAACCAGAATTACATTTAAGCCATTCGAATACACGAAAATTAATAGAATTTATTAGCGAATCGGTGAACGAACAGCTAATTATGACATCCCATAGTTCTATGATTGCAAGTCGTTTAAACATCCAAAATGTTGTTTGGGTTTCTGATATAGCCGCATATTCTTTGAAGGATATTTCTAAACAAACAGCAGCATATTTTAAGAAAATAGATAATTTAGATATATTGAAGTTCATTTTATCAGAACGAGTTATTTTGGTTGAAGGGGCAGCAGAGTATATACTTTTACCAACGATATTTAAAAAGATATTTGGAGAAACATTAGATAAAGCCGGGATTGAAGTTATTTCAATGGGAAGTATTTCATATGCTAACTATCGAGAAATTTCAGAACAGTTGGCAGATAAAAAGGTTGCTGTAATTACTGATAATGATGGTAGTAAAGATAAGACTAATATTGAAAAAAATTTTGCTGTTTTTAGTGATAGTAAAATAGAGAATTGGACTTTGGAAGTAGCTTTTTACAAGCTTAATGCGGAATATTTTGACTCTTTATATAAAGATACTAAGACTGAGGCGAAATATAATAACAAAGAATATCCTAAAGCTTTGGCGCATATGTTAAAAAATAAGACAGAAAATGCTTTATTAATGGTGGAAAATGATGAAGATTTAAAAGTGCCTAAATATATTGAGGATGCGTTGAGATGGATAAAAGAGTAGTTTTAGCATTGGCCGGTTCAGGGAAAACATATTATATTGCACATGATTTCGAAGAGAGTAATCGTATTTATATGATATCCTTTACAAATCGTAATGTAGAAAACATACGTAATGAAGTACGAAAACGTTTTAATGGAATAGTGCCTAAAAATGTAATGATTACCACATTTGATACATTTGTATATAATCAAATGCTAAAACCTATAGAAAAATTATTAAAACCAAGAGGTATTGTTTTAAATGGTGTTGAAGTAGGACAAAAACCTGTTACGGATGCTCGAGATTATAGATATAAGCCTCTGGACCAATGTGAACATTATATTTTCAAGAATAAAATATATGTTGATAGAATGAGTAAACTAGCTATAAAACAATCAGATGTAGTGAAAAATATATTGTTAGAGCGTCTAAAACGATACTGTGATACGATTTATTTTGATGAGTTCCAAGATTATAATGGTAATGATTTTAAGCTGATAGAATGGATTTTGAATAAGTTTCAAGGCAATGTTGTGGCAGTAGGAGATATTTACCAAAGCTTAGTAAAACCAATTCGACGGGATGGGAATTCAAATGATAAAAAGCCTTTTAGTAATATAGTTACATATAGTGATTTACATCGAAATACTCATTTCTCCAAGAACATAACAGTTGTTACAGATCAATTACAACAAAGTAGGCGAGTAAGTCATAAAATTGCATCTTTTATCTCTGAAAATATTGGAATTCCTATTTCAGGTCATAAAGGAGATGGTGAGATTATTGAGCTTAATTCCGTTGATGATATTGATGATATTATGTGTGATCGAAGTATAATAAAATTAATTTGGAATAAGAAGTTTTTCTGGAATGGTATGGAGGAGTATGTGAATTGGTCATATTCCAAAGGTGATACATATCAAGATGTTTGTGTTGTTTTAACAAGTTCCACAGATGATATAAGCAAGTGGAAAGAATTAGGGAACGAAGTTAGAAATACCTTATACGTAGCACTTACTCGCGCTAAGCGACATGTATATTTAGTACATACGGAAAGTTTTAAAAAGTGGAAAAATGCAATCAAGTAAGATTTGCTAAATATGTAGTTTAAGTTGCAGTAGAGCAAAGAAGATATAGAAAATATAGAATATATATGCGACAAGAAGCGGTAATGACGATAATATATACAAAAAGAATTAATAGAATGTATAAATTATAATCATTGCTCCTTCTAAGCCGTGGGTCGGGGGTTCGAATCCCTCCTGGATCACCAAGAATAAGGGTCTTACTTGATGTAGGATCCTTTTTATGTTGAGAAATCGACGCACTAAGGTCTCAGCGTCACTGCGTTCCT
>QWCD01001267.1_pt1 | contig 10833 bp, 9 predicted proteins | sample 1972461 | NCBI WGS metagenome assembly QWCD01 (sample SAMN09866717, study PRJNA288562) | Human vaginal metagenome isolate term4_vaginal, whole genome shotgun... | isolation source: vagina | host: Homo sapiens | place: USA: California | reverse complement strand
CAGGAAAAACTGCCAAATCAATCCTTATATCCTGTGGAGCAAGGCTTGCTCCATTTGATATTCAGGAACTTAGGGACTTAATGAAAGAAGATGAACTGGAGCTTGATACACTTGGAGAAAAGAAAACAGCTTTATTCGTAATAATATCGGATACAGATGATACATTTAACTTTGTAGTATCAATAATGTACTCACAATTATTTAATCTATTATGTGATAAAGCAGATGATGAATATGGCGGAAGACTTCCTGTTCATGTGAGATGCCTACTTGATGAATTCGCAAATATCGGCTTAATTCCTAAATTTGAAAAGCTGATAGCAACTATTAGAAGTAGAGAAATATCAGCTTGTATAATATTACAAGCACAATCACAACTAAAAAGTATCTATAAAGATAATGCAGATACCATAGTTGGCAATTGTGATTCGACGTTATTTTTAGGAGGCAAAGAAAGAACAACATTAAAAGAATTATCTGAAAGCCTAGGGAAAGAAACCATAGACCTATATAACACATCAGAAACAAGATCAAATCAAAAGAGTTTTGGTTTAAACTATCAAAAAACTGGAAAAGAATTAATGAGTCAAGATGAAATAACTGTAATGGATGGTGGGAAATGTATCTACCAATTAAGAGGAGTTAGACCATTTCTTTCAGATAAATTTGACATAACCAAACATAAGAATTATAAGTTCCTTGAAGATTATGATAAGAGAAATATATTTGACATAGAGAAATACCTGCAGAGAAAAGATGAGGTTAAGTTAAAAGAGAGTATGGTAGTTGAAATATTAGATGAATAAATTTAAAATTAGAAGTAAGATAGATATTTAGGAAAGATTAAAAGAAATTACTTGACAAAAAATATTTTATAGCATATAATAATGTCAACAGTACCCGACACGCCTCTTAACAATGCGGACCAAGTCGGGTCATTTGATTTTAGGAGAAAAAATGAAAAAAATTCATCAAGAACCGATTAGTATAGAAAATCAAGTAAAAAACTTAATAGACTTAGGACTTTTAGTAGAAGATAAAACTTATGCTAAGAAAATTCTTGGAAGAATATCCTATTACAGGCTGATTAAAGCTTATAGTATCACATTAAAAAAAGATGGAAGATATATATCAGGAATAAGTTTTGAAGATATTGTAAGTTTATATAAATTTGATAGAGAACTTAGACAGCTTATATTTGAAACAATAGAGCATATTGAAGTTTCTTTAAGAGCAGTTATCACAAACTATTTTTCTTTAAGATATGGGAACTTTTCATATAAAGATATGAATAATTTTGAGAAACAAAAGGAACAAGAAAGGGTACTAGAAGAATTAGCAAGGGAAGTTAAAAGAAATAGACGCTCACCATTTATAAAAAACTTTAAAGACAATTATGAAGGTGGAGAAATTCCACTCTATGCAGTGATAGAAGTAGCAAGTTTTGGAACTTTATCTAAAATGTATAAGAATATGAAAAATGAAGATAAAAGTAAAATTGCAAAAGTCTTTCATACAGACTACCATTACTTTGAATCTTGGATAGAAAATTTTGCCTATATAAGAAATATATGTGCCCATTATGGCAGGCTATATGGAGCAAAGCTTACAAAATCACCAAAGCTATATAAAGAATATTTAAAAAATAATATTTCAAACAATACAATATTTGCTACATTAGTTAATCTTAAAATAGTTTCTGAAGAAGAAAATTACAAAAATTTTTATCATGATCTAATAGCACTAATAGCAAGATATGAAAATATTGAATTAAGACATGTTGGCTTTATAGAAAACTGGAAAGAATTACTAAAACCATAAAATTAAATAGAGAAATTTACACCGAAAAAAACATTTCGGTGTTTTTTTATGCCCAAAGGAGGAAGAATGAAATATATACGAGATGAGCCGAAAAAATAAGATACAGAGAAAAATGAAATATTAATTAATTAGAAGTAGAAGCGATAGAGAAAACTATCGCTTTTTTTATGGAATAAAGGAGATAGAACAAATGGAAAGAGAAATGCTAAATATTAATGGAAATCTAGTAGGAGAAATAAAAACAACTGCAATAGATACAAAGGAAGGAGAAAAAGAAGTAGCTAACTTCACAATAGTTAGAAAGAACAAAGAAGAAGGAAGCAGTAAATGTATTAAAAATATTAGTTACAGCAATTGGTGCAGGGCTTGGAGCATGGGGTGTTATCAACCTGATGGAAGGTTATGGGAATGACAACCCTGGTGCTAAATCTCAAGGTATTAAGCAGCTTATGGCTGGAGGGGGAATTGTACTCATAGGTTTAAAACTAATACCGCTATTAGCAAACGTGTTAAAATAAAATGTTTAATATAGTAGATAAGATCAAAGAGTTTTTTTCGGAGATACTTATTGATATGATCAAGGAAAATTTAAGCGGAATGCTCCTTGATATAAATGACAAAGTATCAACGATAGCAAATGAGGTAGGAAAGACTCCGAGTGGATGGAACTCGGAGGTTTTCCACTTCATAAAGTCTATTTCAGAAAATGTTATACTTCCCATAGCAGGTCTTATCATAACGGCTGTACTATGTATTGAATTAATTCAAATGGTAATGAACAAAAATAATATGCATGACACAGATACCTTTGATTTTTTTAAATATATGATAAAAATGTGGATAGCAGTATGGCTTGTATCTCATGCTTTTGACTTTTCTATGGCAGTATTTGATGTGGCACAGAATTTAATAGGAAAGGCAGCAGGTGTGGCAAATGCTAGTGCAAAAGTTTCTCCAGGTGATATAGCTAATATGGTAGATAGCCTAAAAGGAGAGTCAATAGGAAAATTAATGACTATAGTACTAGAGACATCAATTGTAAAGATGATAATTCAAGGGATATCAATACTCATTACAGTTATTCTATACGGCAGGATGATAGAAATATATATTTATACTTCAGTTTGCGCCATACCTTTTGCCACAATGGGCAATAAAGAATGGGGAAGTATTGGAACAAACTATATAAGAGGGCTCTTCGCACTTGGCTTGCAAGGTTTATTCTTGCTTATATGCGTAGGAATTTATGCCGTACTTGTTAAGACTTTAAATATATCAGACATACACAAAAGTATTTTTGAATTACTAGGATACACATTAATACTTGGTATAACTATGATGAAATCAGGAAGTATTGCAAAATCAATTTTAAATGCTCATTAATAAAAAAGGAGAAGATGATGAAAATTAGAAGAAAAAAGGACAAAAAAATTAATTTAAAAACACTTGGAACAATAGGACTCCCAATACTTTTAATAGGGGGATATATTACAAGAGAAATACAAAATAGAATGATTATAAGAAAAACATTAGAAGTTTTAGATAATAGAGAAGAAACGAATGAAAAAGTCTTAGAAATAGCAGTGAATATGGGAAAATCATTAGAAGATCTGAACAGAGAAGATATATATGGCTTTTACTTAGAGGGTTTAGAATAATGGCTTATGTAAATGTACCAAAGGACTTAACAAAAGTAAAAACAAAGGTAGCTCTAAATCTAACAAAAAGACAATTAATTGGCTTTACAATTGCAGGTCTAATAGGCTTTCCAGTATATTTAATGGTAAAAAAAGTGCTGCCTAATGACCTATCTATGTTAATTATGATAGGTGTGTCTTTTCCTATAATATTTGCAACTCTTTATGAAAAGGACGGGATCTATTTTGAAAAATATTTAAAGTATATTATAGATAAGAAAAGACAGACAAGTATAAGGATATACAAGACAGAATGTATTTATGATATAAAGAAACAAAGAAAGGAAAGGAGTAAATGAATCAAATACAGAAAAAACAACAGAAAAAATTAAATCAAGAAAAAAGAAATTTAAAAAAACAAAAAGAAGATTTAAAAAGCATTAGTATAAGTCAAAAAAAGATGAAAAAAGCAAATATTTCTAAAGAAAAAGGAAAGCCCAAAAAGAAGCTTTCCTTTTTTGGTGGGAAGAAGAAAAAGAGTGTTCAGGAAACAATCCCTTATTTAAGAATGTTGAGAAATGGGATTTGCCAAGTTGAGAAGAACAAATTTAATAAAATGATACGTTTTTTAGATATTAACTACCAGCTTTCAACAGAAGAAGATAAGGAAAGTATATTTAATGAATTTTCAAGTTTTTTAAACTATTTTGATCCAAGTGTTGATATAGAACTTTCATATATTAATCGCATAGGAAAAAATGAAGAAGTAGAAAAAAACATCAATGTTCCGGATAGAAACGATTCATATAATGAAATACGAAAAGAGTACAGGGAAATGCTAAAAAATCAGAGTCAAAAAGGAAATAATGGACTTACTAAATATATGTATATCACCTTTAGCTTACAAGCACAAGATTTAAAAGAGGCAACTACAAGACTTGAAAGAATGGAAATGGATATATTAAATAACTTTAAGCAGATGGGAGTAAAAGCTTATGTATTAAGTGGATATGAAAGGTTAAAGGTTATTCACGATATCTTAAATCCAAATAAGAATTTTGTTTTTTCATTTGAAGACCTAAAATATAGTGGACTATCTACTAAGGATTATATAGTACCAGCATCATTTAACTTTTCATCTAACAATCAATTTAAAATTGGAGAATACTTTGGAGAAGTAAACTTTCTACAAATTCTAGCACCTGAATTATCAGATAGATTATTATCAGAATTTTTAGGAGTTGAAGAAAATATGATTGTAACATTTCATATAAATTCCATTGATCAAACAGAAGCTATAAAGATGATTAAAAGAAAAATAACAGACTTGGATAAAATGAAAATTGAAGAAAATAAGAAGGCTATAAGATCAGGATATGACATTGATATTCTTCCAAGCGATTTAATTACCTACGGTAATGATGCTAAGAAACTATTAGTAGAACTTCAAAATCATAATGAGAGAATGTTTGTCATAACTATTTTGTTTACAAATATGGAAAAAAGTAGAAAGAAATTGAGTAATATAATCTTTCAACTAAATTCAATAGCAGGTAGGCATAATTGTGTATTGAAAAATCTTAACTATAGACAGGAACAAGGACTAATTTCTTCCCTGCCACTTGGAAAAAATGAAATAGAAATAAAAAGAGGACTTACAACTAGCTCTACAGCAGTCTTTATTCCTTTTACAACAGAAGAGTTGTGCTTAGAAGGAGAGAGCTTATATTACGGATTAAATGCTTTAAGTCGTAATATCATTATGACAGATAGAAAGCTTTTAAAGAATCCAAACGGTTTAATACTTGGAACACCGGGTAGCGGTAAATCTTTTTCAGCTAAAAGAGAAATTACCAATGCTTTTTTAATCACACAAGATGACATCATTATCTGTGATCCGGAAGGGGAGTATGGAAATTTAACTAAGGCACTAGGTGGAGAAGTTATAAAAATATCGCCAACAAGTAAGGATTATATAAACCCGTTGGATATAAATGTAGACTATGCCGATGAAGACAATCCCTTATCTTTAAAGTCTGACTTTATTCTTTCACTGTTTGAACTTGTAGTAGGAAAGGAAGGGTTAAGTGCAGAAGAAACTTCAGTAATTGATAGATGTCTTCCAATATTATATAAGGATTACTTCGACAATCCAATTTCTGAAAATATGCCAATTTTAGAAGATTTATATAATTTACTTTTAAAACAAGAAGAAAATGTAGGGAAAAAATTAGCGGTAGAAATGGAAATTTATGTCAAAGGCAGCCTCAATGTATTTAACCATAGGACTAATGTAGATACAGGAAATAGAATTCTTTGTTATGACATTAAGGAATTAGGAAAGCAACTTAGAAAAATAGGTATGTTAATTGTTCAAGATCAAGTGTGGAATAGAGTAACTATTAATAGAAATAAGAAGGACCTTTTAGCCAGTCCCGAAATAGAAAATATATTTGATAATACAGATTTTATCTTAATGCTTAATCAAGCTAGTGGTGATAGGGAAATTTTAGCTAACAAGTTAAATATATCTCTTTATCAGTTATCCTACGTAACAAATTCCAATGAGGGAGAGGGATTACTATTCTATGGAAACACAATAGTACCTTTTGTAGATAGATTTCCTAAAGATACAAAATTGTATAAGTTAATGACAACTAAACCAGAAGAATTAAAGGAAGGGATAGAAATTGATAGACAGAGAGAAGTTAAAAACTAACTATATTATTAATTTAGATGCAATTTCTGCTCTAAAGGAATTTCCAGATAAAATATTTGATTGCTGTATTACATCTCCTCCATATTATGGACTTAGAGATTATAAAGCAGAAGGACAAATTGGAAGAGAAGAAAGTCCGGAGGAATATTTAAATAAATTAATTAAAGTCTTTAGAGAAGTAAAAAGAGTATTAAAAAAAGAAGGAACACTTTGGGTAGTTATTGGAGATTCTTATGCAGGTACAAGAAGCAAAAAAAAATATAAAGATCCTAAAAACATAGAAGGAAGAAGTGGTCAAAAAGAGTCTATTACAGAAAAACTCAGTGGCTACAAGGCAAAAGACTTAATGGGGATACCTTGGCAACTAGCTTTAAAATTAAGAGAGGATGGTTGGTATTTAAGAAGCGATATTATTTGGCATAAGGAAAATGCCATGCCTGAGTCTTGTAGGGATAGACCATCAAGGTCTTATGAACATATCTTCCTACTATCAAAAGCAAGAAAGTATTTCTATAACTTTGACGCTATGAAAGAACCAATAAAAGAAATAAGCAAGAAAAGATATATGAGGGCAAGAGGAAAAGATAATAAGTATTTACAAGAAGGCACAGGAGCTAAAAGACAGAGCATAAATGAAGCAAGAGAGTATGGAGAATATATAGGAGATAATGTCCCTAAGTTTAGAAACAATAGAGATATTTGGACTATTAACACCAGTGCGTTTAAAGGAAAACACTATGCGGTATTTCCACCAAAACTGGTAGAACTTTGTATAAAAGCAGGATGTCCTAAAAAAGGCTTAATTCTTGATCCCTTTATGGGTTCAGGAACTGTTGGAATGGTAGCTATTAGGATGGACAGAGAATATATTGGAATCGACATAAACAAAGATTACTGTCAAATAGCTAAAGAAAGGATTGAGAAAAATATTAAATAGGAGGTGTATATGAAAAAGAAAGGGAAAGTAAACCCAAGAGATGTACCAAAGACCAAGCTTATATCAGAAAAGAAAGAAGAAAGTAATGAAAAATTCAGTAATATAGAGAGTCCATCAGATTTTTCAAAAAAAGAAATAAATAAAGTAAAAAGCAGGAACAACATAGACAATAATGTTGAAAACTCTAAATATTACTCAGATCATTTGCAAGAAAATAGTCAGGATTTACTCAACGAAAAAGATAAGTCAAATAGAGGAAGAAGACAAAGAAAAAACCATGAGGAAAAATTTGCAGAAGCCTCCTATCATAATGAATATCAGCCAGAATATTCGCAACAGCAGCATAGAAAAATGGAAGAAAATGAGGAAAGTAGATATGGTGAATATTACGGGCAAGAAACAGAATACAGGCTAAGTAACTTTAAAGAAGATTTTAATGATAGACCAAATTCAACTAGCTCTAATTTAAAAAGTAGCACTTCTCCCCAAAAAAATTACAAGGGGAATAGTAATTTAAAATGGAAGAAAAACGTTGAGAGTGAAAGTTTTAATGGAGTGCAAGAGAAAAAAATAAGGAGATTTAGAAAAGAAGAAGATAAGGATTTTAATATAGAGGTAAGTTCAACATATGATCCCTTATCGCAGGACTCAGATAATGATGGTGTCATAGATCGCTATGACATGAACTTTAGTGATAGCAATGTATCATATAGGGACACAAGAGATGACTATAAGTATTTACCATCTTCTGATGTGCAAAGAAAAAATTGGGATGGTTATTCTATTCTTGGTGAGAAAGGGAAAGAAAGCTTTCAAAAAAACACCTTTAAAAAACTTTATCAATCTCAAAGTCAGTTTAAGGATAAAGGGGAAAAAGTAGAATTAAAATCTTTAAATGGGAAGTTTAGAAGAAAATATCTATCATATAAGGCAAATGAAGAAGATAAAAAAATAATTCAAGATCTGAATACTAATAAAAAACAAAATAGCAAATATTTCAAAGGCAAAGTTAGAAATTTACAAGAAAAAAATATGCTAATGGGTAGGGTTTCTAGTGGGAAATTTAGACAGGATAGCCTATCTGAAGGATTTAAAAGTGAATCTGAAAAAAATAAAGATAAATATAATATAAATAAAAAGAATCAAGAAAAAATAGGTACGAAAAAAGAAATCTTCAAACAGGAAAAAAACGTAATAAAAAATGAGAATCTTGAAGTAGATGAACTTGATTTAAATCATAGTGGAATTTCTAATAAAAACAAGGGAAAGAAAAGACAAATAAAAGACGCTTTTGATAATACTATAAAGAAAAGCAACTTTGATCCAAAGAAAGAATACACCAGGACAAAAAAAGAAGTACAGGATTCTAAAAATGTATCTGAAAAAAATAAGGTAGATACAAAAAATAAAACTAAATTCCATTCTAAAAAAGATAACAAAAGTGAAAAAGATAAGTTTTATAAAAAGGAAGATAAAATATCAAAACTATATGAGAAAAAGAATAAAAAGGAAAAAGAGTTAATTAAGGATAAGAAAAAGTCAAAAAAAGCGGGTTTAGAAAAACCTATTACTTTTGCGAGTGCTATGACGGCAAACTATCTATATAGTGGGAAAGATGATAATGCAGGCGTTAACGCTGCTTATAAGCTTAGTAGAACTACCGAAGCTATTGGCAGAGAAATTAGCCATTTTAGAAGAAAAAAACCTTTAAAAACTCAAAGAAAAATAAAATCTTTAGAAGGAAAAATTTATAAGAAAGAAAGTAAACTCCTCTTTCAAAAAAATTTTGAAGAATTGAAGAAGACTAAAGCTTATCAAAACTCTAATAAATTGAATCGATTTTTTATGAAAAAGAAGTTTCAGAGAGATTTTAGGAAAAAACAAGGGGAAGGTTTAGTAAATAGAATAAAGAAATCTTTCGCTAATATTGGAAAGAAAACATTGGAAGTTTTAAAAAACAAAGGATATAAGCAAATTTTAATTGCCCTTTGTATTTTAGGACTTTTTTTTATGCTATTTCAAGGAATTAGCAATGTTGGCAGTCTTACTTCAGGATTAACAAGTAATGTTATAGCTACAAGCTATCTATCAAAAGAAGAAGTTTTAATGGATATTAATAATGAATTTACAAGTTATGAATATGCATTACAAGATGAAATAGATAGTATTAAAGAAAATTATCCAAATTATGATGAATATCATATAAAAGGAGATTCTGTTGGTCATGATCTACACGAGCTTTTTAGCTATTTAACAGCAAGATATGGAGAGATTAAGTCAGCTGAAGAGATACAAAAGGAATTAAAAAAACTATTTAATCAAATGTATGAGAAAAAATATACTTCAAAGTCTATTACAAAATATGACAGTGAAGGAAATCCATATACCTATAGAATTCTAACATTAACTATAAAAAAGAAAAGTATTGATGAAATAGCAAGAGAAGAATTTGCAAACTATGAAACAAATATGGCTCATTATTTAGCTTTACTTGATAGTCAGGGAAATATGAGTGGATATTTTGGATCAAGCTATGGGAACTTGGGAGAGATTATAGACAATCCAAACTTTGGCAATCCCGGTCTTGCTTTTGATTCTGAAACTGCCAAAGCCTTATTTAGTGAAGCAGAAAAACATATAGGCAAAAGATATGTCTTTGGTGCTAGTGGACCATCTAACTTTGACTGTTCAGGTTTTGTATGTTGGTCTTATACAAAGTCTGGTGTAAAAAGAATGCCAAGGACAACAGCTTGGCAAATTTATAAAAATTATTGTAATCCAATATCTCCAAGCGAGGCAAAACCTGGCGATATTATTTTCTTTAAAGGCACATATAATTCTGGTACGCCAATTTCTCATGTAGGTATATATGCCGGAAATGGAATGATGCTCCATGCAGGAGATCCTATCCAATATACCAGTATAAACTCAAGGTATTGGAAAAATCACTTCTATTCCTTTGGTAGACCAAAATAAGGGGGGATTAAAAATCTATGAATAAAAAATTAATCAGAAACATAGAAAAACAGAAGAATTTAAGAAAGAAAAAAGAAGAAATTGAAATAGAACTTCAGTTATTAGCAGAGGAACAAGAAGAAATAGAAAATTTAGAGGTCATCAAGGAATTTCGAAGTAGAAAAATATCTCTTGATGAATTTTTATTTATTGTTAGAAAAAATAAGGAAGAAGAAAATAGAGAAAGACAAGAACTTAAAAGAAAAGATACAAATGAAAGTGAGGAAAATTTATGAAAAAAATAACCAGTGGGATTTTAGCTGTAATGATGCTACTTGTAAGTCTAGTGAATATAGTTGCTGTAAGTCCTGTATATGCAAAAACAGATGATAAGGTGGAGTGGACGGAAGATGATTTTATGTATTCCTCTGAGGGAAATATAATTGCCTTTAGTGATAAGGGCTTAGAAAAGAAAGAAAAAACAAATATTCTAGTATTTCCTGAAGGAACGAAGTCTGTAAATGGAAATTATTCTTTAAGTCATTCAAACGATGAACTTAGATATAAAAGAGAATTTGGACGTGGCAAACATTGGGATAAAGTAATTGTTCCTGATTCTGTTAAGCATTTAGGTTATGCTGCCTTTTACGATGCAAATATAGATCAGGTAAAACTATCAAATAGTCTAACTTATCTTGGTGGTTTAGCATTTTTCAATTGTGGACTTAGAGAAGTGACTTTACCTGATACTTTGGTAAATATTG
>QWCD01000386.1_pt1 | contig 10893 bp, 10 predicted proteins | sample 1972461 | NCBI WGS metagenome assembly QWCD01 (sample SAMN09866717, study PRJNA288562) | Human vaginal metagenome isolate term4_vaginal, whole genome shotgun... | isolation source: vagina | host: Homo sapiens | place: USA: California | reverse complement strand
TGCTGCATTTTGCAATGCTGAACGTGTTACCTTTGCAGGATCCACAATTCCGGCTTTCATCATATCTTCATACTTGTCTTCAGCCGCATTGTAACCTGTTCCGTCTTTAGCTTCTTTCAATTTTTCTACAACGATAGCACCTTCAACTCCTGCATTGTCGGCAATCTGACGTACCGGAGCTTCTATAGCGTGACGAACAAGGTTTACACCTGTCTTTACATCGCCTTCAGCTTCAATATCGTCCAAAACATGCTGAATGTCGATAAATGTTGTACCGCCGCCTGAAACAATACCTTCTTCAACAGCTGCACGTGTTGCATTCAAAGCATCTTCGATGCGCAATCTCTTATCCTTCATTTCAACTTCCGTTGCCGCACCTACTTCAATTACAGCTACACCGCCTGCGAGTTTTGCAAGACGTTCCTGAAGCTTGTCTTTGTCGAACTGAGAAGTGGAGTTCTTGAACTGTTCACGAATCTGTTCAACTCTCTGCTTAATTGCTTCGGCATCACCTTCACCGCCGATAATTGTGGTGTTGTCCTTGGTAATGCGTACCTGATGTGCATGTCCTACATCTTCCAATGTGGCACTGTCAAGTTTACGTCCCAAGTCTTCGCTGATAACTGTTGCACCTGTCAAAATTGCAATATCCTGAAGCATTGCCTTACGACGATCACCGAATCCCGGAGCCTTTACAGCTGCGCATTTGAATGTACCGCGCAATCTGTTGACTACCAAAGTAGCCAATGCTTCGCCTTCTACATCATCGGCAATAATAAGAAGTTCCTTGCCTGCCTGTACAACCTTTTCCAAAAGCGGCAATACTTCCTGAAGAACATTAATCTTCTTATCTGTAATCAAAATAAGAGGATTATCCATAATGCATTCCATCTTGTCGGTATCGGATACCATGTACGGTGAGAGATAACCGCGATCGAACTGCATACCTTCCACAACCTTGAGATTTGTACCCATTGTCTTGGAATCTTCTACTGTAATTACACCGTCATTTCCGACTTTTTCCATAGCATCTGCAATCAAGCCGCCGATTGTTTCATCTGCGGAAGAAATTGATGCAACCTGTGCGATTGATTCCTTTGTATCTACCGGAACTGATTTCTTCTTGATTTCTTCTACAAGTACATTTACGGCTTTTTCAATACCCTTCTTGAGTACCATCGGATTTGCACCTGCTGCAACGTTTCTCATACCTTCATGAATCATGGACTGAGCAAGCAATGTAGCTGTGGTTGTACCGTCACCTGCAACATCATTTGTCTTTGTGGCAACTTCCTTAACCAACTGAGCACCCATATTTTCAAAAGGATCCTTCAATTCGATTTCACGTGCAATGGAAACACCGTCATTAACGATATTCGGTGCACCGAATTTCTTATCCAATACTACATTTCTACCCTTAGGTCCCAATGTAATTCTTACTGCATTTGCAAGCTGATCAACACCCTTCAAAAGTGCTGCGCGTGCTTCTTCATTATAAAGAACTTTCTTTGCCATATATATCGCTCCTAACCTTATTTGTTTGAATTATATTACTTTGAAAAAACTCCGAGAATATCACGTTCATCAAGCAACAAGTAATCTTTTCCGTCCTGCTTGATTTCAGAGCCGGAATACTTCGAGAACAATACTTCATCACCGACTTTAACTTCAAGCGGAATACGCTTGCCGTCATCTGCAAGCTTTCCCGAACCTACTGCAATTACAACTCCGCGTTGTGACTTCTTCTGTGCTGTATCCGGTAACAAAATACCGCTCTTTGTCTTTGTAGCTTCTTCTTTAACTTGAACCAAAACTCTATCTGCTAAAGGTCTTAACATATTTATTCCTCCTTATGTTATTAGCACTCACCCAAATCGAGTGCTAACTTACATACATATATTACAAAATATTTTTGCAAAATGCAAGTATTTTAAAAAAATATTTCTGCAAAAAATATTTACAAAGCACAATAAAATGATGACTGCATAACTTAATATTACCTTTTATTGTATAAAATTTTACAAAAATAAATTTCGCAACTCTTTGATAAATAAAAAAAATATTTTACAAAACAATTTTATATACTTCAAAAATAAATACAAAATTATTTTTACGCAAAAAAATGAAGATACTCGTTTGAATATCCTCATTAATTATTTTTATGTTATTTTGTATTTTATCTTAGTTGTTCCGTATCTTCGCCTATTACTCTGACGTCTATGCCTATTTTTATTTTGAATTTTTCTTTTACCGTTTTTCTTACGTGTTTTAATACGTCAACAACATCTTGACATGTTGCTTTTCCGTTGTTTACTACGAAACCTTGATGTTTTTCTGATACTTGTGCATCTCCGATTGAAAATCCTGCAAGTCCGCTTGCTTTTATCATCGGTCCTACATAGTATCCCGGCGGACGCAGGTACATTGTGCCTGCACTTCTTTTATCCAAAGGTTGTTTTTCTCTTCTTGATGCTTGGTATTCTTTCATTTTTGCATCAATTTCTTCTTTGTTTCCTTTTTTCAAATGAAGTTTTGCACCTATTACAATATCTCCGTTGTGCATGAATACGCTGTCGCTGTCTCCGTATTTCAAATCATCCCAATCGTATGTTTTCATTTCTTTTCCGTCACGACTTATTGCGTATACTTCTTGCACTACTTTTTTCATTTGTCCGCCGTATCCGTTTGCGTTCATAAATACTGCACCGCAAAGTGTGCCCGGTATTCCTACTGCCCATTCGAATCCGGATAAGGAATTTTTAAGTGCAAATCTTGCAACGCCGCCTGTTCCCGCTCCGCCTTTTGCGATGATAAATGTATCTTCACATTCCATTGAGGGTTTTAAGCGTCCCGTGCATATTGTAATACCTCTGATACCTTTATCACTCACCAATGTATTTGAACCGCCGCCGATTATACTTACTTTTATTGAATTTTCATGTGCTTTTTTCAAAATTTCACGCAGTTCTTCAATGTCAAAAGGTGTCACAAATACATCTGCCGTTCCGCCTATACCGTAGGTGGTATGCCTTTTCATCGGTTCATTTATTTTTACTTGCTTTGAATCTAAAATCCCTTCAAAAAAAGAATTCCAATTTGTCATTTTTTCAAATCCAATATGTCTAAACCCTGCGACATCGCTTCTGCCACTATCTTTTGCAAATCCGCAGCTATTTGATTCCAACTGATCAACGCTTGCAAGTATTCTTGTGCAAGTTCGTTGTTGCTTACAATGATCGCCGTTTCTTGCAATTTTTTATAAATTGATTCATCTTCTTTTTGTCCTGCAAGTTTTGCATAGTCGGCTTGCATTTGCAAGTTTATGTATTCTTTTACCATTTTCTTTGCGTCTTCGTCCGCTCCTACTTTTTCGGATGCGGCTTTCAAACGTTTCATTTCATTACTTTCTTTAATTGCTTTTGCAAGAGCGTAAGCTTCATCATACATATTCATTTGATATAGTTCCTTTCATTTTTTCAAGATATTGATTGCCTTTTTTCAGTTCGGGAAATCCGGTTTGTCTTAATGCTTCGAGTGCCACTATTGCAACTGCATTGGACAGATTGAGAGATCTTGCTTCTTCTACCATCGGTATGCGTATGCAAGAGTCTTGGTTTTCAAGTAATAATTCTTCCGGCAGTCCTTTTGTTTCTTTCCCGAATACAAGCACGTCATCTTCTTTATATGAAATATCCGTATAAACGTGTTTTGCTTTTGTTGTATTGTAAAAAAAGCGTTTTCCTTTCAGCATTTGTTTTACCGATTCAAAGTTTTTGTGAATATGAATATCCAAAAACTTCCAATAATCCAAACCGGCACGTTTCAAATGCTTATCGTCTATAGAAAAACCCAGCGGTTCGACCAAGTGTAATGTCAAATGTTCCGCAGCACACAGTCGGGATATATTTCCTGTGTTTCCGGGTATTTCCGGTTCAACCAATACGATATGCACGCTATCACTCCTTTTTAAAAAGTTTCGCCGTATCTTTTTTTGTAATGTTCTTCCGTTTGCTGTTCGTTGTATGTTAAAAATGTACGTTTACGCTTGCCTTCATAGGATATTCTATAGAGAGTGTATTCGGAAAGCAATGAAACTGAAATTCTGTAAACATTGTCATTTTGACTGTTTTCTACAAGAATCGGCACTCCTATAATTTCAACTGACGGATCTATTTCAAATGGTGATTTATAATTATCTTCAAGTAATTTGTTTATATCCAATTCTTCTTTTGGAAGTTGTTCTTCCATTTGAACTTCTATAGTCCGATCATTTACCGCAATTACTGAGCGTATGTCGTTTGCATGAGCTGTGGCCATACATGATAAAACCGCAATAGGAAGTATGAGATGTATCATCTTAAATTTCATATACTTCTCCTTAATATATTAACACAAATTGTATTCATAAAGAAAAAAAGAAGACCTTACGGCCTTCTTTCTTTTCTTATTTTCTTTCCTTAATTCTTGCCGCCTTACCTGACAATCCACGTAAGTAGAACAATTTCGCACGGCGAACTGCACCTGAACGCTTAACTTCAATCTTTGCAAGACGCGGAGAGTGTACCAAGAAAGTTCTTTCTACACCTACACCGTAAGAAATACGACGTACTTTAAAGCTTTCTCTTACTCCTGAATTCTTTCTTGCAATAACAATGCCTTCAAATACCTGAATTCTTTCGGTCTTTCCTTCGATAACCTTTGTGTGTACACGTACGGTATCTCCGGGACGGAATGCAGGGATGTCGTTGCGGAGCTGTTCTTTCTCCAATGTTTCAATAATATTCACGATCTTTTCCTCCTTCTCACAGGACATTCATGCCGATCGTTTTATGGCAGCGGACTGTCCAGACTGACGACGTTATTTTATCATATTAATTCCGATATGGCAATTTTTTTATAAACCTTCCATAGGAATTGCAAGTTTTCTTAATTTTTTCAGTGCTTTACCTTCGATTTGACGTATACGTTCACGTGTTACACCGAAATATTTACCGACTTCTTCCAATGTACGCGGAGTTCCGTCATCCATACCGAAACGTAGTGCCAACACACCTTTTTCACGTTCGGTAAGTTCATTGAGCAATTTATAAATTTGCTCCCTTCTCATCGTTGCGGCTGCCTCTTCCTCCGGTGAACTTGTTTTTTGATCTTCTATGAAATCTCCCAAGTGTGAATCTTCTTTTTCACCTATAGGTGTTTCAAGTGAAATCGGATCCTGTGCGGCCTTTTTCGCCTCACGTATTTTTTCAACTGAAATACCCATCTCTTTTGCAAGTTCTTCATTGCTGGCTTCTCTACCGAATTCTTGCAAAAATTTTCTTCCGATACGATTCATTTTATTGATAGTTTCAACCATATGCACCGGTACACGAATTGTTCTCGCCTGATCTGCAATTGAACGTGTAATCGCCTGTCTTATCCACCATGTAGCATATGTACTGAACTTATATCCCTTTTTATAGTCGAACTTATCTACAGCTTTTAAAAGCCCGATATTACCTTCTTGAATCAAGTCCAAAAAGGGCATACCTCTTCCGGGATATTTTTTTGCAATGGAAACTACAAGACGCAAATTCGCATTTGCCATTTCTTTTTTTGCATCTTCGGCTCTCAGCTTATCCTCTTCGGTTGCATCGAGCATTTTTCCCTTTTCAATCTGTTTTGCAAGCGTCATTTCTTCTTCTGCGGACAATAACGGTGTCGCACCGCATTCACGCAAGTAAAGTCTTACCGGATCGCTTACATTCCCTTGAGTTACCGCATAATCATTATTTTCGACTTTGGTCCAATCTTTTTCCTGTTTTTCCCAATCTTTATCATCATCGGAATCTTCTATAAGATTTTCATCGATATCTTCATCCAAAATAATATCTTCATCTTCCGGATTTTCATCATCGAGAACCAATTCAATATTATGATCATGTAGAAGTTGACTCAATTGATCAATTTGCTTTACATTCAAAGATTTTTCTTTTGCAAAATCAATGAAATAATTGTAAGAAAGTACTCCTTCCTCAGTTTCCTTTGCTTTTAATTCTTTGATCCACTGAGCGAACTGTGTCTGCTTGATCGCCAATGGTGCCACCTCCCGATATTTCTAATCAATCCTCGATAAAAATAAAAGAAAAATAACATACACATACGGTAAATTACAAACTCCGTAAATGTACGCTTCCATACTTCGATATCTTTAGTCAAGTTAGTATTATAGCACCAAAAATTATGATATGCAACAAAAATATACAAAATTTATATAGTGCATATTAACCGTAAAATACACGAAAATAATATAGCATAAAACGCAGAAATTGCAAAATTCCAACCATATATTTTTACATTATATCCATACAAAAGAAAGAGTATATGTAATGCGATACACACTTGATACATTTGCAAAGAATTCTAATTTATGTTTTTCTTCAGCTTCAATCGTCTATTCCGTTTTTTTATAAATTCAAATTCTTTTTCGGACAAATCCTTTTAAGAATTTAAACGTGTAAACGGAATATCTTTCCGTATCAGATAGTCATTTTTTTATTTAAACACCAGTCGTAAATATCTCTTTTTAAAACTGTTATGCTTAAAAGTACGGATTGAACAATCCAAAACACTTACGTCCCAAAACATAATATTTAATTATTGCGCATGTCCTAAATTTATACTATTTTGTGTTTCTTTTGTTGTTTTTTGTCTTGTTTGCTTAATATTAAGTGTTTTCAAGTTTTTTCAGCAATATTGTCGAAAATACTATGGTGTTGTAAAAAAAATCTTTTGTGCATTTTCACACAAAAGATTTCTTCTATTATTTTATTATTCCTATATCTTTTCTGAAGGTTTTGTTTTCGAAATTGATTTTTTCTATGTTTTTGTAAATTCGCTTTCTCATTTCTTCAAAATCACTTCCGAGTGTCGTTACGGACAGTACTCTTCCTCCGGCACTTAAAATTTTATTATTTTTAAATTCCGTATTGTTATGATAAACGTAAATATCTTCGTCTACATTTTCAATTCCGCTTATTTCTTTTCCCTTTTCATATTTCAGCGGATAGCCTTTTGAGGTGAGTATTACCGTCATACATTTTTCTTTTTTCCAAGTCAAATCTTCTGCTTTCAATGTACCTTCTATAGATTTTTCAATTACATCTATAAGGTCGCTTTCCATTCGTGGAAGTACGACTTCGGTTTCAGGATCTCCGAATCGTACATTGAATTCGAGAATTTTCGGTTCGTTGTTTTTTATCATAAATCCTATGAAAAGTATTCCCGAGTATGCGAGGTTTTCCTGTTTCAGTCCGTATGAAATTTTTTCCAATACCGGTTTTATACTTTTTTTCAAGTCTTCATTGAAAAGTTCATTCGGTGAGTAACAGCCTACTCCGCCTGTATTTTCACCTTTATCTCCGTCATAGATGCGTTTGTAATCTCTTGCGCTTTCCATCGGAATAAGATTTCCGTCGGATACAAAACAAAGAAGTGATGCTTCTTTACCTTCGAGAAATTCTTCGATTACTGCGGTTGTACCTTCTTGTCCGAAAATTTTTTCTTCAAAAAGTTCTTTTAAATATTCTTTTGCTTCAAGTTCGTTTTGACAAATTTTTACACCTTTCCCTGCGCAAAGTCCGTCCGCTTTTATTACGAGCGGATATGTAAAGTGTTTTATGACTTTTTCACCTTCGGATTTCGAAGTTACCGTTTCGTATTTTGCAGTGGGAATATTGTATTTCAACATAAATTCTTTTGCAAAATCTTTGCTTCCTTCAAGTTTTGCACTTTCTTTGTCTGCTCCGAAAACTTTTATATTTGTATTGTCAAATTTGTCTTTTATACCTTCGCAGAGGGGAACTTCAGGTCCTACTATCACAAGATTTATATTGTTTTTTTCTGCAAAATCAAGAATTTCATCATTGCTTTTCAATTTTACATTTTCCGCATAACGCAACGTACCTGCATTGCCTTCTGAACAGTATAATTTTGTAAGTTTTTTACTTTCGGATATTTTTTTGCAAATTGCGTCTTCTCGTCCGCCGTTTCCGATTACTAATACTCTCATTTCGCCTCCGGTAAAAATTAATGTCTGAAATGTCTTGTTCTTGTAAATACCATTGCAATACCGTACTTGTCACAAAGTTCGATTACTTTCGGATCTTTCACGGAGCCGCCCGGTTGAATAACTGCTTTTATACCGTTTGCATTAAGTAATTCAACGGTGTCTTCAAAGAAAAATGCATCGGATGCAACTACTGCGCCTTCAAGTTTACCTTTTGCTCTTTCAAGTGCTTCTTCTGCAGCCCATGAGCGTCTTACTTCGCCTTGTCCTATTCCTATTGCCGCACCGTCTTTTACTACGACTATACCGTTTGATGCCACGCATTTACAGGTCTTGAATGCAAATAACAGGTTTTTCAATGTTTCTTCATCGGGTTTTGCTTTCGTTACAAATTCCAATTCGTGTGTCAAAAGTTTGTTGTCGTAATCTTGATAAACAAGTCCGTTCAAAACTTCTTTGAATGTTTGTGACGGAATAGAAAAATCTTTAAGATTTTCGATTTCAACAAGTCTTATATTTTTCTTTGTTTCTAATATTTCAAGTGCTTTTTTTGAAAATTTCGGTGCAATTACAACTTCTACAAAGAAACTGTGTATTTTTTCAGCTACGTATTCAGTAACTTCTTCATTGAGTGCAATTATTCCTCCGAAAATGGATTCGGTATCGCAAGCATATGCTTTGTCGTATGCTTGGTCTATTGTTTTACCTACTGCAAGTCCGCAGGGATTGTTGTGCTTGATTGCCGCAACACAAGGTTCGTTGAATTCTTTTACTATTTTTATTGCAGAGTACATATCATTCAAATTATTGTATGACAATTCTTTTCCATGCAGTTGTCTGAATGATGTTTTTTCTTTTTCTTTTACATATACTTTTTCGTAATATGATGCTCTTTGGTGAGGGTTTTCACCGTATCTCAAATGAGATTTCTTATTATATGTCACGGTAAGCTTTTCCGGAAATTCAATTCCGAGCAAGTCATTGAAATAGCTTGAGATAAGTGCGTCATAGTAAGCGGTATAATTGAATGCTTTTGCTGATAATCCGAGTCTGAAATCTTTGTCGGCAGTATTGTTTTCAAGTCTTTTTAAAACTTCTTTGTAATCTGAAGGTGAAACAACTACTAAAACATCGTTGTAATTTTTTGCCGCAGCTCTGATCATTGACGGACCGCCGATGTCTATGTTTTCAATCAAATTTTCGTGTGTGTTGTTTTCTCCGTTCAAAACTTTTTCAAACGGGTAAAGATTGTTTACAACCATATCTATTGATGAAATACCTGAATTTTTAACTGTTTTTACATGATTTTCATCATCACGTTTGTACAAAATTCCACCATGAATGAACGGATGTAAAGTTTTAACTCTTCCGTCCAAAATTTCTTTAAATCCCGTAACTTCATCTACTTCAATTACATTTACTCCGTTTTGTTTCAATAACTTATATGTTCCTCCGGTGGAAATGATTTCCCACCCCAAGTCTGTAAGTTTTTTCGCAAAATCAACTATTCCGTCTTTTTCAAAAACGCTTATTAAGGCTCTTTTCGTCATTTCATTCCTCCGTTATAAATGCTCCGTTTTCCTTAAAAATTATTCTGTTTTCACAAAAAGCTTTTACTGTTTTTACAAGTATTTTATGCTCGACTTCAAGTACTTTTTCGGCAATGCTTTTATAATCGTCATTCATTTGTACGGGTACCGTATCTTGCATGATTATTGCGCCGCCATCTATAATTTCATCTACAAAATGTGTTGTTGCTCCGGTAATTTTTACACCTTTTTTTATAACCGCTTTATGTACATGTTCTCCGTAAAATCCGCTGCCGCAAAATGACGGTATCAGCGACGGATGAATATTTATTATTCTTCCTCTGTAGTTTGAAATTATTTTTGATGTCAATATACCCAAGTATCCGGCAAGAACTATCAAATCTATATCTTTTTCTTTTAAAACTTTCAAAATTTCTTCATCGTATTCTTCACTTTTGGAAAAATTCTTTCTGTTTAAATACAAAGTTTCGATATTTGCTTTTTTTGCTCTTTCAAGCCCGTAAGCGTTTTTTTTGTTTGAAAATACAAGTTTTATTTTTGCATTTATTTCTTTATTTTCCGTTGCATTTATAATTGCTTGCAGATTTGTTCCGCCTCCGGATATAAATACGGCTATATTTTTCATTTTTGTTCCTTATTTTTCTCCAAAAATTCTTTCTGTATATTTGTAAGCGAGCTTATGAAATCTTCTTTATAATCTCCAAGTCCTGCAGAGTAGTCCGCACAGAATGAATCCATACACAATCCGTTGTAAGGCCCTTCAAAATCAGTTCCGATAGCTTCAACAAGTCCTTCGGCACTGAGGTATCCGAGCGAGTCCGCACCTATGTATTCTCTTATTTCTTCTACCGTTTTATTTGCGGCGATAAGTTCTTCGGTTCGTGATGTGTCTATACCGTAGAAACTTGGAAACATAAATGGCGGTGATGCTATTCGTACGTGTACTTCAACCGCTCCTGCGTCTTTGAGAAGTCTTACTATACGGTTACAGGTAGTGCCTCTTACTATCGAGTCGTCAACCATTACAACCTTTTTACCTTTTACCACGCCTTTTACTGCAGACAATTTCATTTTTACGCCTTGTTCACGAAGTTCTTGTGTCGGTTGTATAAATGTTCTGGCAATATATTGATTTTTTATAAGTCCCATTTCATAGGGAAGTCCGCTTTCTTCAGCATATCCGCTGGCAGCGGACAGTGAAGAATTCGGTACACCTACTACGATATCCGCATCTGGTGTCGGACATTCTTTTGCAAGTATTTTACCGCTTCTTTTTCTTGCAGTATGAATGTTTAT
>QWCD01000921.1_pt1 | contig 10903 bp, 9 predicted proteins | sample 1972461 | NCBI WGS metagenome assembly QWCD01 (sample SAMN09866717, study PRJNA288562) | Human vaginal metagenome isolate term4_vaginal, whole genome shotgun... | isolation source: vagina | host: Homo sapiens | place: USA: California | reverse complement strand
ATAGCTTAGAACGCTTCTTACTTCCTCAAGCCTTTCGGTATGTAAGAAGTCAATTGAACGAACAAGCTGAGGACTCGGCCATTTCTACATTTTCTACGAATTTAGAGCACCTCTTAATGCAACAACCTCTCAAACGGAAAGTAGTATTAGGGTGGGATCCTGCCTATCGTACAGGATGTAAATTAGCTATATTAAGTCCAACAGGGCAAGTCTTGGATAAGACGGTTGTTTATCCAACCCCTCCTAAAAAAGATAAGGAAGGCGCTAAAAAGATCTTAAAAGATCTCATTTCAAAGTATGGAATAGACGTGATTGCTATTGGAAATGGGACAGCTAGTCGAGAATCAGAAGAATTTGTGGCTTCCTTTATTAAGGAAGAAGGTCTCCAATGCACCTACACGATTGTAAGTGAGAGTGGGGCTTCCGTGTACTCGGCAAGTCCGATCGCTAGAGAAGAATTTCCAGATTATAATGTAGAAGAACGTTCAGCTGTAAGTATTGGTCGACGGCTTCAAGATCCTTTGGCAGAATTAGTCAAAATTAATCCGCAAGCTATCGGAGTTGGTCAATACCAACACGATGTGAGCCAAAGTAAGTTGAGCGATCAATTGGACTTTATTGTGGAATTAGTGGTTAACCGAGTAGGAGTTGATGTGAATACAGCGAGTGCTTCTTTATTGGCTCATGTGTCAGGCCTCAGCAAAAATGTAGCCAAAAACCTTTTAGCTTATCGAAATGAACAAGGAAAATTTACCAATCGGGAGGAATTCCTGAAAGTTCCTCGCTTAGGTCCAAAAGCTTATGAACAAGCGGCTGGCTTTTTAAGAATTCGAGAAGGAGACAATCCTTTAGATAGTACAGGAATTCACCCAGAGTCTTATCCAGTGACCTTGGAATTGTTTGAAGAAGCGGGATATGCGATTGAATCCCTCCATCAAGCAGAGGTGAAACAATGGATCAAGTCTTGGAATTTAGAAGCTTTGGCAACGTCCCATGAGGTAGGATTAGAGACTTTAACGGATATTCAAACCGCTTTATTGAGTCCAGGAAGGGATCCGCGAGAAGAAATTAGTGGTCCTATCTTACGTCAAGATGTTATGTCAATGGAAGACCTTAAAGAAGGCATGTGCTTACAAGGTACGGTACGTAATGTGGTAGATTTTGGAGCTTTCGTGGATATTGGTGTCAAGCAAGATGGTTTGGTCCATATCTCTCGTTTAAGTGAAAAATATATTACAGATCCTAAAGATGTGGTGAGTGTAGGAGACATTGTAGAGGTATGGGTTGTCCAAATTGACAAGAATAAGGGAAGAATTTGGCTATCTATGATTGGACCAAAAGCCTAATGCTTTCTTCAAAAATCCCGTTTAGTGAAGAAGAGTTAAAAGAACTGGTTAAAGAGGTTTCTCTTAGAGATTTTAAGCGAGTTTTTGTACATGAAGTTTCGTGGAATCGTCGATTAAGGACAACGGGAGGGCGCTTCATTGTAAAAAGTTTGCGCTTGGAATTTAATCCTAAAGTTTTTGCGGCCTTCTCTAGAGAAGTGGGCTTAGGGATTATTCGCCATGAACTCTGTCACTATCATCTCTATCTTCAAAAAAAACCTTACCAGCATCGTTCTTCTGATTTTAGACGGTTACTTCAAGAAGTAGGGGGATTAAGATATACGCCTGCTTTAAAAGAAGAAGTACCTTATATTTATGAATGTCAGAGGTGCGGTCAAATCTATCCTAGACAGAGACGTATCAATATCAAAAAGTATAGATGTGGGCATTGTCAAGGTCCATTGCATTGCAAAAAGAATACAAGAAATAGTTATTCTATTAGTTAAATAAAATAGCCGAATTTTTATAGCACAGTTACTTCAGTAGCTGTGCTATTTTTTTTCAAGTGGACATAAAAAAATAGTGAAAAAGGTTTTTAAAGATCCCTTTGCACTATTTTAGGGGATAATTCATAATAAATTATTTCGCTTTTAAATCTATAAAAATAAACTATACGGGCATAAATTTTAACATGAAGGGAAAATCTGTACAATGATTTTGAAAGCGGTTACTATATAGTTGTAGAGCGGCTCTCATAATTTATTAGAATGTAGTATATTGATAAGTTCTCGGATGGAATCTGTCATAAAAAAGTGTTTAGTGTGGGCTAATCCGATCTGAATTTGAGAATTCGGATCGATGAGAGGGATCCAATGAAGATTGCTTGAGCATTTCACAAAGGACTTGTATTCGATAGCCATAAGGGAGATTGCATTCATATCTTCTAAGCTATTCAGAAGGACAGAAATATTGTCACCGGAATAAACAATGTTAGGAGTGAAATTAGCAGATTTAGCTAAATATTCTAGGTGCTTCCCCAGTGTATACTTTTTAGAGAAACTAGCGAAACGTTGGTCTTTGAGTTGATCAGTGTAGATGACTGTTTCTTGAGAGAGAGGATGCTTGTAAGGGACAACCACACAAATGTGATATGAAAGATTATTAATAGGTTCGAGATCAATGTTTTTTTCAAATTTTGGAAAGGAAATAATTCCAAGATCTATCTCATTATTAGCCAAGGCACGTTGAAGTTCAGGAGAACCGCCTTGTCTAAGGGTGATATCGCAGTTTTGATGGGTGATGAGGAATTGAGAAATTAAAGGCATGAATTTTCTAGCGAAGACAGTAGTCATTCCTAGACGAATATATGTTTTTTGGTTCTCTCCGTAATGTTGGATATCCTCAGTCAATTTATCAAACTCTAAGAGAAGTTTGCCACCACGTTCGTTTAGCATTTTACCAGCGGGTGTAAGCGTAAGGGTGTTCTTTTCTTTGAAGAATAAAGGATGGTTAAGGTCATCTTCCAATTTTTTAATAGAGGTAGATAAAGTAGGCTGAGTCACAAAAAGCTTTTTAGCAGCTGCTGAAAAACTGTGTTCTTGGCTAACCGTTAAAAAATAGCGTAGTTGACGAATATCCATGAGACTTCCTTCTTTCCTAATTTGTTTATATAAATTTATTATAACAAGTTTTTGTCAATAAAGGAGGCAAATTATGATTAAGATCGCAGTTGCGTGTGGAGCTAGAGAAGAAATCCTTCATGTGGTTCGAGCAGCAAAGGCGGAAAATAATGAAATTGAATTTCATGTATTTGACGACAAAGAAAATTGTGCAGAAGATGGCGTATGGATTTATCATCCTTGTGAAAATGAAGCGGATGCTGTGACTCAAGCGGTGACATGGGCAGATAATGGACAAGCTGATATCTTAATGAAAGGTAACGTTAAGACCCATACCCTCTTAAAAGAAGTTTTGAAGAAAGATTACCACTTAAAGACGCAAGCGGTACTTTCCCATGTAACTTTTGTGAAAATTCCAAAACGTAATCAGCCTTTTTTATTGACGGATGCGGGAATGAATCTTCAACCAACAGAGGATCAATTATTTGAAATTGCTAGAAACGCTATTCACATCGCACATTTATTAGGATTAGATAAACCAAAAGTTGCTCTTATTTCATCAGCTGAGAATATTAATCCTAAGATGATTTCTTCTGTACTTGCTGTGAATCTTAAAGAAAGGCTTCAAGAAGAAGACGCTATTGTTGAAGGTCCACTTTCATTCGATTTGGCACTTTCACCAAAGTCTGTTGAGCGAAAAGGTTATCAAGGCAAGGTAATGGGAGATGCAGATATTATTGTTGTTCCTACGATTGATGTAGGAAATGTTATTTACAAGTCCTTGTTATTATTCGGGGATGCAGAATTAGGCGGAGTGATTGCAGGAACTAAGGTTCCTATTGTTATTACGAGTCGAAGCGATTCATCCAGCAGTAAATTACAAGCGCTAACCTTTGCTATTCAACAGGTTATAGGAGGGAGAAGTGATGACAACGTTAAGTAGAGAATATGTGTTAGCCATTAACCCAGGATCTACCTCTACAAAATTAGCAATTTTTAAAGAGGGACAAAAGCAAGAAGAAGTGATTCGTCATCCGGTAACGGAATTACAAAAATTTCGGCAAATTAGAGATCAAATCGATTACCGAAAAGAAATCATTGAAGATTTCCTTGAAAAAGCTAATTTTGATGGGAATAAATGCGCGGCAGTTGTTGGTCGAGGAGGATTACTCCAACCTGTAGAAGGAGGGACTTACTCAGTCAATGAAGCCATGTTAGAAGATCTCAGGGAAGAGCGCTACGGAGCGCATGCAAGTAACCTTGGTGCTATGATCGCTGCTCCTCTTGCCCAAAGATGGGGATGCCCTGCATATATTGTGGACCCAGTTGTAGTGGATGAATTGAATCCTATTGCAAGAATTAGTGGCTTAGCAGGAATTCAAAGACGCAGTGTTGGTCATGTTTTAAATCAACGCTCAGTAGCTAGAAAAGCTATTGAACAGTTAGGAAAAACCTACTCAGAAAGTCGCTTAATCGTGGCTCATATGGGAGGGGGCATCAGTATTGGTGTTCATGACCATGGTCGAATTATTGAAATGGTAAATGGAATTGATGGAGAAGGACCATATAGCCCAGAACGCCCAGGTAGTCTTCCATTGGCTGATTTTGCTAAAAAGATAGTAACCGAAAAACTTTCAAAACCTGAAATTCGTCGTCTGCTTGCAGGAGATGGGGGATTGAAATCTTATCTAGGCGAAACCGATCTTAGAAAATTGGTTGAAGAAATGGAAAATGGAGATGAACGTGTTCGCTATTACTTAGATGGTTTTAACAGGTGGCATTATGTATGCAGATTACATCCGTGAGAAACTCCAAAAAGATCTATCCTGGATAGCTCCTGTGTTAGCTTTCCCTGGTGAAAGGGAAATGGAAGCTCTGTATGAAGGAGCAATTAGAGTGCTAAACGGTGAAGAAGAGGCGAAAACTTATCAGGTAAATAGGGAAGGAGCGATAGAATGATTACAACAGATTTAGTCGTTTTAGGGGGAGGTCCAGCTGGTTATGTCGCAGCTATACAAGCTGCAAAATTAGGAAAAGAAGTCATTTTAGTTGAAGAAGATTTGATGGGAGGAACCTGCTTAAATAGGGGATGTATTCCTACAAAAGCCTTGCTTCAAAGTGCTTCAGTCAAACATGACATTGACCATGCAGACGAATTTGGTTTCTCTTTGAAATCTGATTACGAAATTAACTTTGCGACTATTCAAGCAAGAAAAGAGAAGATTGTTTCCAATCTTCGCAACGGGGTTTCAGCTCTCATGAAGAAGAATAAAATTAAAGTCCTTCATGGGAAAGGCGCAGTCATGGGACCATCCATATTCTCACCTGTTTCAGGAACTGTAACGGTGACATATGAAGATCCTTCGAAAGAAGAAACTGTGATTGTTCCTAAGAATTTGATTATCGCCACAGGTTCTCGAGTAAAATCCCTTCCTAATTTAAAAATTGATGAAGAAAACATTTTTAGTTCAACGGGAATGTTAGAAATTAGTGAACTTCCTAAGACAGTAGCTGTTATCGGAGGAGGAGTAATCGGCGTAGAATTTGCGTCTTTCCTCAATCGCATGGGAAGTAAAGTAACCGTCATTGAATATGCTGATCGTTTGGTCATTAATGAAAGTCCTTCGATTAGTCAAGAACTCAAACGTGCCTTTGAAGGTGATGGAATATGTGTAAAGACCTCCGCTAAAGTCCAAAAAGCAGAAGTTGTTAATGGCGGGGTTGCAGTAAGCATTGAAGGAGAGGCAAAACCTGAAATCTTTGATAAAGTTTTAGTAGCGGTAGGACGTGAACCGAATATTGATAATATCGGTTTGATAAATACTTCTATCAAGTTTGATAAGAAGGGAATTCAAGTCAATAAACACTATCAAACCGCTGAAAGTCACATTTATGCGATCGGAGATGCTATTCCTACTCTCCAATTGGCACATGTCGGAATGGCTGAAGGAAAGATCGCAGTAGAGCACTTGGTTAATAACTGTCAAGACACTCTAGATTATGTTTCTATGCCAAGATGTACCTATACTTCACCAGAAATTGCAAGTGTAGGGTATACCCAAGCCGATATTCCAGAAGGCATGAAGGTCAAAGTGGGTAAATTCCCATTCACCAGCAATGGTAAGGGAATGATCGCAGGTGCCAAAGGTGGCTTTGTGGAAGTTCTCAGAAATGAAGAAAATGATGACTTACTAGGAATTAGCATTATTGGACCTCATGCAACAGAAATGATCAGTGAAGGTTCATTGGCAAGATACGTCAATGCCTCCGCTCATGAATTAGGAGAAGTTGTTCATCCGCATCCAACGCTCAGTGAAGCGATTCAAGAAGCGGCCTTAGATTCTTACAAAATGGCAATACATAAATAAAAAGAAAGTGAGTGACGGAAAATGGAAAAGTTAAAAACATCTGGTTTATCACGAGAAGAGATTATCGAAGCTTTTCGATTGGTTCTTGAAACGAGAATTGTCGATGATCGTTATTGGCAATTAACTCGTATCGGGAAAACTTCCTTTAACATTTCAGGGAAGGGGCATGAAGTAGGTCAAGTAGCTATGGGATTAGCATTTGATCCTAAGAAAGACTACTTTAACCCTTACTATCGTGATTTAGGAGCAGTGCTTGCTTGGGGGATGACACCAAAAGACTGCTTAATGGCAACATTTGCTAAAGATGCAGATCCTAACTCTCATGGACGTCAAATGCCTAATCACTATGGGTCAAAAGAACACAATATTGTGAGTCATTCTTCCCCAGTAAGTACCCAATATCCTCTAGCAAGTGGGATGGCTTTAGCTGCCAAATTAAATAAAGAAGACAGCTTAGTATTAGTAGTCACAGGGGACGGTTCTTTCGGACAAGGAGAATGTGCAGAAGCAATGAACATTGCTGGGGTTATGAAATTACCAGTAATCTTCGTTGTAGAAAACAACGGATATGCCATTTCTGTTCCAAATAAAGGAGAATATTCTTCTGAAACCTTAGCTATTCGTGGTGAAGCTTATGGCTTCCCTGGAGTTCGTGTAGATGGTTGTGACTTTGCAGCGACCTACCTTGCCTTCAAGAAAGCGGTTGAATATGGACGTTCTGGTAAAGGCCCTTACTTAATTGAAATGATGGTAGAACGTATGACTAGCCACTCCAGTGACGATGATCAAACCATATACCGTTCAAAAGAAGAATTAGCTGAAGTAGAAGCCGATGACCCTGTTGAAAAGATGTGTAAGCAAATGATTGACGAAGGGTATCTCACAGCTGAAGAAATTGAAAAGATGAAAGAAGAGATTCGTGCTCTTGTCAATAAAGCGACAGATGAAGCGGAAGCAATGCCTGACCCTACACCAGAATCACTTTATGAACAAGTTTATGCAGACTAAACAGCCAATTGAAGGAGAGGATGATTAATTATGACAGAGATGACTTATTTACAAGCCATTAATCGCGGTATTGATGAGGAAATGGCACGCGATGACAAAGTGGTCATTTTCGGTGAAGACGTTGGTGGCGTTAAAGGTGGGGTTTTCGGGATCAGTAAAGGATTAGCTGAAAAATATGGCGATGACCGCTGCTTTAATAGTCCGTTAACAGAAATCGCTATCGGAGGATTGGCTGTTGGTTTAGGTTTACGTGGTTATCGTGCAATTGGTGAATTCCAATTTGCGGACTATATTTTACCTGCTGTTAACCAGATTTGTTCAGAAGCTGCACGTATGCGTTATCGGACAAAAGGAGACTGGACCACTCCAATTGTTTTCCGTGCTCCTTATGGTGGTGGGGTTCGTGGTGGATTCTATCACTCCCAATCATCAGAAAAAGTCTTTGCAGGTCAACCAGGTCTTCGCGTTGTAACACCATCTACAGTTTATGATGCCAAAGGTATGATTAAATCAGCTATTCGGTCAGATGACCCAGTATTGTTCTATGAACACAAGCGCCTCTATCGGTTACTCAAGGAAGATATTCCTGAAGAAGAATACACTGTTCCAATTGACAAAGCAAATGTTGTTCGTGAAGGGGATGACATGACAGTTATCGGCTATGGCTTAGTTCTTCATCACGCTCTTAAAGCTGCAGAACGTTTAGCTGAAGAAGATGGTATTGAAACAGAAGTCGTAGACGTTCGTTCCCTTTACCCACTTGACCGAGAAACTTTAGTTAATGCTGCAAAGAAGACAGGAAAAGTTCTCTTAATCAGTGAAGACAACGAAGAAGGTGCTGTTATCAATGATATCGCAGCTATTATCGCTGAAGAAGCCTTGTTCGATTTAGATGCTCCAATTAAACGTTTAGCAGGTCCAAATGTGCCAGCAATGGGTTATGCAATTAATCTTGAACGTGAATTCTTAGTAAATGAAGAACGCGTTTATGACGCAATGAAAGAATTATCAGAATTCTAGAAGGAGGAATATGATGGCCATAAAAGAGATCATTATGCCAGCTTTGGGGGAAAGCGTCCACGAAGCAACGATTACCTATTGGAAAGTTAAACCTGGCCAATCGATTGAAAAATACGATGTTTTAGCAGAGGTTATGTCCGATAAGGTAACAACTGAAATTCCTTCAGAATATAGCGGAACGATTACAGAACTGTTGGTAAAAGAAGATGAAGAAGTAGCCATTGGTACACCTATTTTGAAGATTGATGTAGGTGGAGATGCAGCTCCTGAGCCTGAAGATAAGGCTGCAGCTCCAAAACCAGCAGCTGAACCAGCTAAAGCGGCAGAAAAACCTAAGAAACCAGCATCTACAAATACCACTTATTCACCATCTGTTGTTAAGTTAGCGAGTGAAAAAGGGGTAGATTTGAAAGAAGTTGTTGGAACAGGTTCAGGTGGACGAATCACCAAGAAAGATGTTCTTGCTTATGCAGAAAAAGCAAAAGCAGCCTCTGCTCCTGCGGCAACTTCAGCAGGAAAAGCACCAGCAAATGAGGATGGCGGACGCTTCTCACCAGCTGTGGTGAAATTAGCAAATGAACGTGGCATTGACCTCAATCAGGTCCAAGGAACTGGCTCTCATGGTCGGATTACCCGTCAAGATGTTCTGAATTTCCAACCTGGAGCTGTTCAAGAAGTGGCTCCAGCTGCTACAAGTGCCCCTGCTGCACCAGTGGCTGATCAACCTGCTCCAACCGCTTGTCAATCACAAGTTTGTGGAAATGATGAAGTAGTTACTCCAAGTCCTATTCGGAAGGCTATTGCAAAACATATGGTAGAAAGCTATACGCAGATTCCACATGCTTGGTTACGTGTAGAAGTTGATGTAACGAATATCGTTCGTCTCCGTAAAGCAGAAAAAGATAAATATAAAGCAACAGAAGGCTGTTCCTTAACTTACTTACCGTTCTTTATTAAAGCGGTAACGCAATCTCTCAAGAAACATCCAAGCTTCAATGCATCTTGGCAAGCAGATAATACAGTGGTTTACCACAAAGATATTAATATATCGATTGCGGTTGCAAATGGAGATACTTTATATGTTCCTGTTATTCATCAAGCCGATAACTTCTCGATTAGTGGGTTAGCGAAAGAAATTGCTCGCTTATCTACAGCAGTTCGCGAAGGAAAAGCAAGCGGCGCTGATATGAAGGGCGGTACCTTCACAGTGAATAATACTGGTAGCTTTGGGTCGACAGCTTCTATGGGAATTATTAATGCGCCTCAAGTAGCGATTCTACAAGTAGAAAGCATTAGAAAGCAAATGATTCCAACTAAAGATGGCGGATTTAAAGTAGCAGATATGGTGAACTTATGTTTATCCATTGATCACCGCTTATTAGATGGTTTAGCTGCAGGTCAGTTCTTATCTGATATTAAAGCTAGCTTAGCTGCTTTTGATAGCCCTACAGATATTTATTAAAATGATATAACGTAAAATATAGAGAAAGTCATTTCTCCAGTGACTGGAGAGGAAACTTCTATATGTAATTAAAAAAATCTCGCTTTTCCCACATTAAGAGTGGAAGAGCGAGATTTTCTTGTTTTGAAATTTTTTTTATTAGTCATTTGCGGTTTCTGGTAATAGGAGATTAAGTAAGATACCGGCAATAGCACTTAAGGCTGTACCTGATATCGTGAGAATATTGGAGAATTCTAAGATAGCTCCGCCTAAACCAAGAACTAGAATTGCAGAAGCGATGATGAGGTTTCGAACATCTTTGAAGTCTTTTTTTGCTTCGATTAAGACTTTTAAGCCATTAGAAGCGATGGTCCCGTATAGTAAAGATAGACATTCCTCCTAAAGCGGCTGTAGGAATAGTTGAAATCAGTGCGGTGAATTTCCCTAAGAGGGAAATGGTGATGGCAATGACAGCAGCGTGCTGGATAACGATAGTAGAAGCGACCCGTGTCATCCCAACAACCCCTGTATTTTCGCCGTAAATTGTTTCTGAAGGAAGCGGGTACACAAATCGCTAATCCGTCCCAAAGGAGTGTCTTATTCAAACCTGGGTCTTTTAAGAATTGACGCCCACAGATTTCGGAAAGAACGGTATGGTCTCCGATATGTTCGGATAAGGTAACGATGGCTACCGGAATAATGGCGAGGGCTTCTGGACCGAAGTAAAGTTTGAAAGAATCAAAGTAAGAAGTGTTGAATGGTAAGATGAAATGTGAAATTTCAAACCAAGCTGCTTCTTTAATAGGAGTGAAGTCGACCAATCTCATAAAGGCTGTAAGAATATAACCGGAGATCAAGACAATCAAAAAAGGAATGACCCGAACAAATCCCTTGCCTCGTACATTAACCAAGGCACAGACGATAAAAGTGAAGATGGCTACGATCATAGTTTGTAAGTTCCCGTTTGGGACAAAGCCAGCGTTGATTACAGCACTTCCTGCTAAGGAAAGCCCGATAACAACAATGAGTGGCCCAATGACGACTGGGGGGGAGTAGTCGATCTACCCATTTGTTCCATAGCGATTTTCATTGCTCCAATAAAAGCGAAAGAAGATCCAAGAT
>QWCD01000383.1_pt1 | contig 10949 bp, 7 predicted proteins | sample 1972461 | NCBI WGS metagenome assembly QWCD01 (sample SAMN09866717, study PRJNA288562) | Human vaginal metagenome isolate term4_vaginal, whole genome shotgun... | isolation source: vagina | host: Homo sapiens | place: USA: California | reverse complement strand
GCTGAATGGATCATCACTGCTTTGGAAAATCCTAAAGATTCAGCTATATTGAAACAACTAAATGACGAAGTTCTCGCCCTAACCACTCGCTTCCCTCTCTATGAAAAATAAAATTTTTCAAAAAGCAGGCAGTCGCCCTAAAAGACGACTGCCTGCTTTTTATATATAGAGATAAAAATTCCTATTCTCCTTATTTTAACAGATCCATTTTCTCTACTTTCCCGTCTTGAGCCACTTGTAACTTCACAGACGTATGAGGCACTAAGAAAGGTAATTCATCATTTAATTGAATAGGCACTTGATAGATGACATTTCCAATCTTCAAATAATAAACCGTATTGCCATCCTTAACTACTGCTTGGATCTGATCGGCTTGACCTTGGATTTCTTTGAGCTCTCCTTGGTCATGAACCTCTTTAAAGGTGATATGTTTGGCCTTACCGTATTGGCGAATCAATTCTCCCACTGAATTAGCGATCAAAACATTCTGATAGTTGGCCACATCAATTAAGGCATACTGCTTAATCAATCCCGCCTGATCCTTCAAAGATAAGATATATAAAGGCTGGCCGTTCAAATTAATCAGAAGAGGGAAGGTGGCTTTATAGCCCTTCTCTTGAACAGAACCTTCTGCCGATTTCATAGCAGAGTATTCTTCAGCGGCAGTCAATGGGTACATCTTCGCTTCTTTGGTTCGCATATTCACCAAAACAAATCCAATATTCGAAGCATCCGAAACGACTGATGTGACTCCTGTATAAAGATAGATGTCATTATTAATCGGCAAATAATTATAGCCTTCTGTCGGCTTGGTGACCCCTGTTTTAGAGAATTTTGAATTCCAAAAGCCGCCCTTATAGAGGCCATTCATTTGAAGTTGATGGAGGATGAGATCTGAAGAATATACCCGATCAATCCAATGAGGGGCATCCTTTATATCATAAAATTGAGTCTGACCACTCACCGCATCCAATAAGACCACACCATTGACTTCCGGTTCTTTAAAAATAAACCGTTTCCGATAAGTCGTTGCCACATAGTAAGGATGTCCCGTATCGTCTACTTCAAAAGAAGGATGTCCAAACAAAGCAAAAGGATACTTAAACCGTAATCTTCGCTTAGCATTTCTATTTAGTAAATCATCATTGGTGTATTTCATTTTTTCTGGAAGATCAATCAACTGCGTCTCTCCCGAAACCATGTCCACCTGAATATAATTAGGAATACCTTCTTTATAATTGTTCAGCCACTTAAAAAAGCCCGCATATTCCAAAGGGGACACTCGATAGGGACGCCCTTGAATATTAATCTGCGTATAATCACTAGCCGCTTCAAATTGAGAGACAATCTCTGAAAGTTCTCCTAGGCGTCGATTGCCTAATAGAATAGCAGTATCTCGATCAATCAGAGGGATCTGGTTGACATTCGTCTCTGGGAAATCTTCCTTGAAGTCTTTGGTTTGTACATCAATCATATGTGCAAACTGATCTGCCATAAAAAGAGGACTGCAAATCAATTGAACGCCGACATAGAAGACAACTAAAATTCCAAAGGCTTCCAAGAATAGTCGATATTTTTGGGGGAAAGTTCCCTTGTTTTCTACTTTTATTTTTATCTTCTTTTTAAAAAGTGTACCCTCCGTTTGCCAAACGATTCCACCCTGCTTAAAGGTATCAAATAACAATTCAATAACTAAGCTTCCTATGAAAAGCCAGCCCAAAAATACCCAAAAGGCAAAGGAGGCGTAATTTAACGGTGGAAGAAACAGATAGTAATAGACGCCCATGACAGCTAACCAAATCAGGTAAGCGATAAATCGCCCTTTATTGGAAGAAGACTTGAATGGACGCGAAGAATTGGTAACATCTTTCATAAATGTCCCTCCTTTTCATTCAAGAGTCTTTATATTTCTTTTAGTATACCATAGGGTCACCAAAGAAAGTAAACAATTTCTCCCTTTGAAGAGATTTTGGTTTCACAGTGATTAAGGGCTTGTCAAAGATCACTTGAAAAACCAGACGAAAGCTACGGCAAAATTCTCTTCGATCAGATCACAGGGAGAGAGTACATCACTTGCTTCGATCAACAACCTCCAACACTTGAAGAAATTTTCAAAATGAAAGCAGGTGATCACAATGAATAAACTTTGGATTGTTATCAAACACGTTTACCGGAAAAATGTCGCCAGAAAAGCCTTCATCTGGATGCTTTTCTCTCCTATTATTACCTTAGCTATTTGCTTAGCGATTGGATTTTTCATTGGCAAGTACGAAGGCGAAAAAACAGCTACTGTTGCTCTTGTGGATGTTCCAACTACTCTGCAAGAAAAATTTCAAGCCAACGCCGGCAAGAATACTATTCGAACAGACTTAGATGAAAACCAAACCAAGGAAGCCTTAAAAACAGATAGCATCGATGGCTACCTCGTCTTAACTTCCAAAGATAAAGGCCTGAATCCTACCTTCTACAATAAGACCAACAGTAAAGATATTTCTCTGAAGCCGTTTGAAAATCTTTTAAACGACTTCATCCTTGAACAAAATATTTCAAAACTAAGACTCGATCCCCAGCAATTTAAAGCGATCGCTCACCCGCAAGTACCTATTCAATCAGTCAGCTTTAACTACAAAAATGGCGAACTGGTTCCTGAAATTAAAGAAATGAAAGAAGTCTTCATCCGTAAGGGGATTGCTTATCTGACTTGTTTTATGTTTATCTTCTCTTATGTGAGTGTCATTGGACAAGAGATTGCCAGCGAAAAAGGTTCCAAGGTTTGTGAAATCATCCTCTCCTCTATACCTGCTAAGGCCTACTTTTTTGGAAAATTAGCTGCTATTGGTTTGATGGTTGTGACTCAAATTATAATCTATCTGCTGATTGGTGGACTCGTTTGGATGGGATTTCACTTGGATCTCTTCTCCTTGCCAAGTGAATGGACAGAGCTGCTTGCTCAGATTCACTTCAGCCAAGTGCTTCAAGAATCTTTGCCTTCCCTTCTCCTTGGGATTGTTTACGCGGTACTTGGTATTATCATCTACTCCTGCTTAGCAGCCTTCTTAGGTTCCTTAATCTCCAAAACAGAAGAGCTTCCAAAAGCTATGATTCCTATTTCTATGTTAGGAGTGATCGGTTTTTACATCGGTATGTTTGCCATAACTTCTACCAATAATACCTTTGTCCGTATAGCCTCACAAATACCTTCCTTTACACCTTTTGTGATGCCTTTCCGCCTCAACAACGCCTCTATTCAACCGCTCGAAATTACCCTATCCATTGTTTTGTGCTTCATCTTTGCCATGGTTATTCTTACGCTTTCAGTCACTTTCTACAAGAGTAATATCTTAACCACGAGCGATAAGGGCTTTATAGATGCTATGAAGCGTTCTCTTACCCTCTGGAAAACTAAAAAATAATAGCATTGTAAACTTAGCTCCCCAAAAGTTTAAGCTTTTAGGGAGCTTTTTGTATTGACAGAGAAAGCCTGGTTCGTTTTCAAAAGATAGCTGTCTTCTTTTCACATCTTGTCAATCTTTGTTATAATAAAACTCTAAGAAAGTAGGTGGTTCCATGTCTCTAGATGGATTATTTATCCATAGTCTCACCCAAGAACTTCATCAAGTTCTCTCTAAGGGACGCATCAACAAAATCCAACAACCCTATGACCAAGAAATTCTTTTGACCATTCGTCAAGACCGGCGCACTTATAAATTACTACTAGCTGCCACCCCTTCAGCTCCCCGTATTCAACTCACTCAAAGGGCTTATAGTATTCCTGAAACGCCTCAAAACTTTTGTATGTTTTTGAGAAAACATATAGAAGGCGCAACCATTACAGGGGTTCATCAGTATGAAGCGGACCGCATTGTTTCCGTCGATCTCTGTTGCTATAACGAACTCGGTGATCCCCTCAAACGTCACCTCGTCATTGAAATCATGGGCATGCGATCTAATATCCTTGTTTTGGATGAGGAACATACCATTATGGACCTCATCACCAAAATTCCGCCAGCCCTCAACCGGTATCGGACGCTGCTTCCAGGAGCGCATTATTTTCTTCCCCCTCAAGCGAACAAGGAAAATCCTTTCACCCACTTGGAAACTTTTCCTTTTGATGAAGAATTATCAAAAGTGTCATTACAAGCTTATTTTATGGGTTTTGGAGCAGACAGTGCCCAAGAAGTCCTCTATCGACTAAAGGGACAGTCCCCTGATGAGCAGGTTCACCGTTTCAAAACTTTTATTCAATCCTTCATGCAACCAAGGCCTTGTCTTACTAAGCAAGATAACAAGGTTCATATGACGGCTTTCCCTTATGAACATCTCCTGGGAGAACGCCAAACTTTCGATAGCCTAAGTCAGTTAATGGACGCTTATTATGATCAAGTCTCTCAATATACTCGCATTAATCAGGTTAGTGAACAATTGGGCCAAGTGGTCAACAAAAAACTCAAACATTGTCAAAAAAAACTCGCCAACCTCGCTAAGGACGAAGAAAAGAGTCAATCTGCAGAAGACTATCAGCTCAAGGGGGAATTACTCACTGCCTCCCTCTATCAACTCCACAAGGGACAAACAGAGGTGACCCTCCCCAATTACTACGCTAATGGTGCTCCCATCACTATCTCTCTTGATCCAGCACTCTCTCCTTCTGATAATGCTCAGAAATACTTCCGGCAGTATCGAAAATATACTCATGCCAAAGAGCATATCGAGGAACAAAAAGCAAAAACCCAAGGAGAAGTGGATTATCTTCTCTCCATCTCTGGTCTACTCACCTACGCAGAAGATAATGAATTACAAGCCATCAAACAAGAACTCATTCTCCAAGGTTACCTGTCTTCTCCTCATCAAAAACGAAAATCTAAAAACACTGCTTCACTCCAACCCAGACACTATCCATCAGTAGCTGGAAATTCCATTTGGATCGGACGCAACAACACGCAAAACGATCAACTCACCTTGAAAAAAGCACACAAAGATTACTATTGGTTCCATACCCAAAATATTCCAGGCAGTCACGTTATCTTAGGAACTGACCACCCCACAGATGAAGAGCTCCTTCAAGCAGCTTCCTATGCGGCCTACTTTTCTAAATACCGCTACGCTACCCATGTGCCGGTCGACTATACCCAAGTCAAACATGTCAAAAAACCTAAAGGGGCCAAGCCTGGCTTAGTCAATTACTTTAAACAAACCACTCTCTATGTTTCCCCAACTTCCCCAGATCCTAAGTAGGAATTCGAACATTTGTTTGTAAAATTTCTTTCCTTATGCTACACTAAAGGTAATCTGAAAGAAAGTGATGGTGGTAAGAATGAAAGAGCGTCCACTCCAAATTCTTCAATGCATTTATGATAACGTCGAAGAGAAGGGATATCCTCCAACAATCCGTGAAATTTGTGAGTGTGTCGGACTTACTTCTACGTCGACTGTGCATTCTCATCTCAATCGCTTAGAACAAAGAGGCTACCTGTTCAAAGATTCTACAAAGCCACGCGCCTTAGAAATTACACAAAAAGGTTACAAATTACTAGGCGTTAACCACCAAGGCATCCCTATAGTCGGAACAGTAACAGCCGGCCAACCTATTGATGCCATTGAAGATATTGAAGGCTACTTTCCCTGCCCACCTTCCCTCAACGCCAATGAAGCCGATTACTTTATGCTACAGATTCGCGGCGAAAGTATGATCGAAGCGGGAATTTTAGATGGAGATTACGTGATTGTTCGCCAACAAAATTCAGCTTCTAACGGAGATATTGTCATCGCTATGACCGAAGAAGAACAAGCTACCTGTAAGCGGTTTTTCAAAGAACAAGACTACATCCGACTACAACCTGAAAATTCTTCCATGTCAGCTATTATTCTCAGAAATTGCTATATTCTTGGAAAAGTAGTTTCCCTTTACCGTCCACATACTTTTTAAACGCTCAGTTTTCAATTCTTTTGAATGCTCGCTTACTCATTCCAATAAAAAATCGCATGATTTTTAAGCTTTCTAGCCTAATCATCATGCGATTTTTCTTTTTATTTTTGGGAATTCCCTTAATAAGTCAATAATCTAAAGATATCTAAATCTTGGATAGCTTCACGTCCCTTGAGGTCTTTTAATTCAATAATAAAAGCAGCTCCAACTACTTGACCCCCTAATTTTTCAACAATTTCACGAGTAGCATGAATCGTCCCACCCGTTGCCAATAAGTCATCGATGACCACCACTTTTTGTCCTGGGCGAATGGCATCTGCGTGCATTTCAATCTGATTAGTCCCATATTCCAAATCATACTTAAAAGATTCAGTCTCACGAGGGAGCTTACCTGGCTTTCTCGCAGGAGAAAACCCTATATTTAAAGCATAGGCTACTGGACAGCCTACAATAAATCCACGAGCTTCTGGTCCTACGATGAGGTCGGCCCCTTTTTCTTTAGCAAAAGCTGCGATTTGGTCAATCACATAAGAAAAAGCTTCAGGTGACTGTAAAATCGGTGTAATATCTCTAAATATAATTCCTTTCTCAGGAAAATCAGGAATATCCTTAACATAATCTTTTAATTGCATGCTTACTCCTCCTCATAAAGGTAAGACTTAATCGTCTGTATCGTTTGTGTTTGTAATAATTTTTCACTCTTCACTTGGTTTTGCCAGGCTTGCAAATACCGAGACGTTTGCAAGTCTACCTTATTTTGGGAAGTAAAGAAATGAATTTGAGTATTCAATCGTTGAATAAAGCCCACTTCTTCCATTATTTTTAAAATGACTTCTAATTTAGGCTCAGGAAGTTTTAAATAAGCCGCTAAATTAGAAAATTTGCCTTTGAGATCAATCATTTGATGCTGTCTCAAGTAACGATAAACTAAAGTAACCTCTTCTCGTTGAATGCTACCCATTTGACTAATCGGGCGGGCAAGATAGGCAAATAAATAGAGACTATCGATTCTTTTTTCTTTTATAAAACGTTTCAAAGCTTCTAAATTTTTCGGTTGATCGAAAATCACTAACTGACGATAAACAGCCTTAGATTGCTGTAAGTCATTTGGTCCAATGGCTAAAGCTCCACTTGGCAACATGCCTTGATAACGTTCTTTTAAAGTGAGTTCTTCAAAATAATAGTAGGCTTCTTGAACAGAAAAAATTTGTGAGGAATTCTGGGAATGACGCCAGTCAACTAATAAGGGACCTTCTCCCCAAAAATCAATCACTCGGCCTTGTGGGGTAACTCGGCCTTGCCAAGAGTTCAAACTCGCCTCACAGACCACTTGAAGCACTTGGCCTTTCGATAGGTAAGAAGCAGTCTCTCCCTTTCCAAAAGCCACTGCCTCTAGTCCCGGACTTCCTTCTTTTTCACTGAGTTTTAGCTTCAAGGTTTTCTGATTTTTCCCTAGCGCCCTGGCTTCTATTACTTGAACGTCTTTCAATAGAAAACGAGGAACTGGATTATCAGTACCAAACGGACGAAGGCAGTCCAAAGAATGTATCATCTCTTCAGTAAACTGATCCAAGCTTAGCTTACTATCATAAGTTAGGCGACTTTTCTTTTGGATACAATCATGATCTTCTTTTGCAGCTTCCTTGAGCGCTTTTTGCCACTCTTCAAATTGATCAACAGGAACGGTCATGCCTCCAGCCATAGCATGCCCTCCGCTTTCTGGCGCATAGGCTTTGCCTGCTTGTAAAACTCTAAAAAGATTGACACCTTCAATAGACCTACCAGATCCCTTATAAACTTGGCGATCTTCTAACTTCGTTAGAACAAGGGTCGGCCGATGATACTTCTCTACAAGGCGAGAAGCCACGATACCCAACACGCCTTCGTGCCAACCTTCTTTTTTGACAATAAGTAAATCTTCCAGCTCGTCTAAGGCTTCGACTTGTTGAAAGGCCTCTTGCGTAATCTTATCCACAATTGATCGTCGGGTTTGATTAGAAACTTCAATTTGATCAACTAACGATTTGGCTTCTTCCACATCAAAGGTCGTTAAGAGTTCAACCCCTGGCATAGCAGACCCTAACCTCCCCAAAGCATTTAGCCGAGGGGCCAGTTGGAAAGCCACCGTTTCTTCATTTAGGTTTTTGGGATCTACTCCTACCCGTTGGATCAGTTCCGCTAGTCCTACCCGGTCTGTATTTTGCATAAGCTTGAGTCCCATTTGAACAATGGTTCGATTTTCATCGGTTAAACTCACCAAATCAGCAATGGTCCCAATCGCACACACATCCAAATATTCAGTCGGTAAATCGCCGAGTAAAGCAGTTGCTACTTTCAAAGCAACCCCTACTCCACATAGATCTCCAAAGGGATAGTGTCCCTTTGGATGGCGAGCATGTACAACCGCATAAGCTTCAGGAAGAGTCTCTCCAATCTCATGATGATCGGTAATGATGACATCTACTCCCCGTTCCTTGGCATAATGAATGGCTTGATGACCCGCCACTCCATTATCACAAGTGATAATCAACTGAATGCCTTGCTCAATGTAATACTTGTAAACACTCTGATTAGGGCCATATCCATCTTCGAATCGATCCGGAAGGTAATAAGACACATTCGCTCCTAGAGAGTCTAAAACTTCTACTAAAATCGTTGTCGCTGTAATTCCATCTGCATCATAATCTCCGTAGATGAGAATGGCTTCATTATTTAAAATAGCCGTTCGAATTCGTTCAACCGCCTTCTCCATATCATAAAGAAGAAAAGGATCATGAAAAACTTCAGACGGCTTCAAAAAATTCTCAATCGCTTCTTTTGTTTGATATCCCCTACTTAAAGCTAATTCCACCAATAAAGGGGAACACTTCATTTCTTTAGCTAGGGCCTGTAAGTCCACTTCTTTGAGGTTTGGAATCTTTTTTTCTTCCCAATCATAAGTTGAATTCAACATCTTGGGCACTGACACCTCCTTATTTATCCTATCTGAAAAATTTAGATCGTGTATTCATCGAAATCTTTCACAACATAGGAGGCCTCAAAAATTTGTCTGGCCCCTTTTTCCAATTCTTGCGCCATTTTTCCAACATAACGCGCTGAAATATGTGTCAAATAAAGTTTGCTAATACCTGCTTTTTTAGCCAATTTAGCTGCTTGACCAGCCGTTGTATGGAAGTAATTATATGCCATCTTCTCTTCTCCAGCCGCAAAAGTCGCTTCATGAACTAATACATCTGCGCCTTCTGCTAAGCGGATACCTTGTGGACAATAGCGAGTATCTCCATAGATTGCAAGAATTTTGCCCTTTTTATCAGGGCCTACAAAATTTTTTCCGTCTAGCACTCTACCATCCTCTAAGGTAATCTGCTTCAAGGCTTTTAATTGTCCTAAGAGTGGGCCATCTGGGACGCCTGCCTCACGCGCTTTATCAATTAATAATTCACCGACCTTATCTGCCTCCACAATTCGAAAACCATACGAAGGCACCGCATGTTCTAAAGTATCATAGGTCACTGTGAACTGGTCATCTTCAAAAGCTACCCCTGTTTGCTCTAATTCAACAAAATGCAAGGGATAGGTTAATTTGGTTTGAGAAACTTTTAAACTGGTTAACACAAACTCCTTCACACCTACAGGACCATAGATCGTTAGCGGCGTATTTTCTCCCCCTTGAAAAGACCGTGAACTTAAAAAACCAGGGAGTCCATACATATGATCCCCATGAACGTGACTGATAAAAATCTTGGTCACCTTTCGAGGCTTGAGGGTTGTCTTTAAAATTTGTTGTTGAGTGCCTTCTCCACAATCAAACATCCACATCTCATTGCGCTCTTCTAAAAGTTTAAGAATCGTACAACTCACATTCCTAGGCTTGGATGGGACACCAGCTCCTGTTCCAATAAAAGCGAGTTCCATGCAAACCTCCTTTCTAATCCTCAAAAGGAAGGAGGAATACTCCCCCTCTTCCTTCTATTCCATAAATTCAAATTCATAATCCAAAATACGAACAATGTCTCCTGCCTGTGCTCCATGTTCACTGAGCGCTTGATCGACTCCATGATAAGCTAATTTTCGTGCAAAACGTAAAGCACTTTCATGGTATTCCAAGTTTGCCATTTTGAAATCTCTTTCAATAGGCGCTCCTGAAAGCACATAAACGCCATCTTTATCTTGATTAATTTCAAAATAGGGTTCAGGTTCCAAATCTTTTTCCGTATAATTGGCCACTTTTTCTTCTGCTTTCTCCTCCTCTTGAAGGGCATGAAGACGTAAAGTTTCCTCTTCTACTAAACGTGCAGTTTCCTCCATCAGAGCTTCGACTCCTTTATGAGTAAAGGCTGAGATAGGAAAGATAGCTGGCGGCGTCAATTGCGGATAATTTTGCTTGAAATAGTTACCTAATTTCTCTTGGAATTCTTCCAAATAGAGCTCCCCTTCTGGGATATCCATCTTATTAGCCACGATCAAGGTAGGCCGCGCTAATAAGGCGGGATCATAAGCTTCTAATTCTTTATTAATCGCCACATAATCTTCAAAAGGATCTCGATTTTCAAAAGACCCCATATCGACGACATGCAAGATCACTTTTGTTCGCTCAATATGCCGTAAAAATTGCATTCCAAGCCCAATGCCTTGAGAAGCACCTTCAATTAATCCTGGAAGGTCAGCTAAGACAAATTCTTCTTGGTTTTTGGGGGTTACCACCCCTAAATTAGGATTCAAGGTGGTGAAGTGATAGTCCCCAATCTTTGGATTAGCTCGAGAGACCACAGAGAGGAGCGTCGATTTTCCAACAGAAGGAAATCCTACCAAACCCGCATCTGCTAAAACTTTTAATTCTAACTTGAGCGTGCGCTCTTGGCCAGGCTCTCCGTTTTCTGCAATTTCTGGAGCAGGATTGTTATGGGTGGCAAATTTTATATTGCCTCTTCCGCCTCGACCGCCCTTTGCGACCACCAATTCTTGGCCAGCTTCGACTAAGTCGCCCAAAACTTCTTGACTATCCATATCTGTAACAACTGTT
>QWCD01000382.1_pt1 | contig 10951 bp, 8 predicted proteins | sample 1972461 | NCBI WGS metagenome assembly QWCD01 (sample SAMN09866717, study PRJNA288562) | Human vaginal metagenome isolate term4_vaginal, whole genome shotgun... | isolation source: vagina | host: Homo sapiens | place: USA: California | reverse complement strand
CCGTGTATGCTTTCGGGTATTTGCTCGTTGATTTCAATCATCACCTTGTCGGCAAACTTCAACCATGTGGGTGAGTTGCCTGTGGCTGTGCCCAGCACAATTTCGCCATCGTCGGTGATGCTTTGTGCTTCAATAATGGCCAAGTCCATTTTTCCCCAAGCTCCATAGCGAAATTCTTGTGCCATCTCGCCCAAGTGACGGTCGTTGTAGTGCAACTCGTGTGCATTGATGCGATTGCGCAACTCGCCCAGCGACTGATAGGGGGCACGCATGTTGATAGCATGGGCACGCGACAGCTCGCCATCGGTGAAATCGTTGCTCGATGCTCCACTCAATATGTTGACTTTAAATTCACGACCTGCCTCATGCTCGCGTATTGCCTTTTTGGCAATAGCAGGCGGAATTACTTTAGGGTTGCCTGGAACTGTGAAGCCCGAAATGCCAATGGTCATGCCATTGTGCACATGCTCGGCGGCCTCTTCGGGAGTGAAAACAGGATAAATCATTGACTTTTTAATTTGGTTTTAATTGTCCTATTACTGCGTTGTCTGAATTTCAGTGTGCTACAAATATACTGAAATCGTGTGACAACGCCAATAAACGTGTATTTTTCTTAAAATTATTCTATCTTGGCAACTTGGGAATGCGAGGTGCAGGACCGGGGCGCATGCCAGGTTTGTCCACATGGTAGATGTTGTTGAATTGCACGCCGGTCACTCCTTTCACTTTCTCAAAATGAGCTTTGGCTTCATAGAGGTTGGCACCTTCGGGGAGTTGAATGGCAATAAAATTCACCTCGTCATATTGGCTTATGATGGTAGCGCCATATTTCTTGATGGCTTTTGTAAGCGACTCTTTGCCAGCTTCTCCTTCATAGGCAATGATGAGCGTGTTGGGCGAGTAGTGTTCTCCCATGGGGTCGTTTTCTTGCATAGTTGTGTTGGGGGTTGATTGAGGGTTGGTTGCCGTTTTCTTGCAATGACAACTCGATAGTGCCAGTATCAGTGTTGTGGCCAGTATGATTTTAGTATTCATTGTGCTATAATTTATTGTTTTTAAAATATGGTGATATGTTGTGTTTCATGTGTTAATACTTCACGCTGGGGCCATATTCGTTGCCACCCGAGTGGCTGTCTTCGCACCACCACACCAGCAAAATGATTGTGCCCAATGGCACAAGGTGCAAGAGTTGCCACCAGCCCGTGCGCCCGGTGTCGTGCAAGCGTCGGGCACCCACAGCCAAGAGAGGCAAGAAGGTGACCACTGTAGCAAAGCCGCAACTCACCATCGCGAGCAGATGGCTGAAAAGGAAAAACCACCAAAACTCGGAGCGACGGGCACGCCCTTCAAAATTGACATATTGATTGAAACAAGATTTCACGGCATCGCCCAATTCCATGCCGGGTGTGCAACCACTATAGGGCGGTTGCGAGGCTCCCGGTTGCTGGTAGCCATATTGGGCTTGCTGGCCCTGTTGCGATGTGTAGTGAGCATTCAGCAGGTTGGCAATTTCGGGCACATGTGTTGCCGGCACCCAGCCAGGCATGCCCTCACACCACACTTGCGAGGTGGCATTCAAGCCATTTTGTAGCAATTCATTCACTTCAAATGGGCCACGTTGTTGCTGTCCGTCGTTGAAAAAAAAGTATTTCATGTTGTGGTAGTCATGTTTTAAGTTGTTGATAGCCGTGAATGCTAACGTTGAAGCTTCTTCCCCTTGAGTCGTGAGTGAGGTTTTGTGGGGGGCAAGACAAAGGTAAAGAAAAATCAACGAATTTAACGAATTTAACGAAGTTTTTTTGGGGGAAGTGAGTGAGAAGTGAGTGGGAAGTTCTTGAGCGACAATCCCTATCGTCCTTTCACTCCCCTTCACTAAATTCCGTGTATTCCGTGAGACCATAAGGAGAAAAAAGGGAATTGCAGTGAGGCAAAAGAAAACCGCTCGGTCTTGTTTAGCGACCGAGCGGTTAAAGAGTTATCGTGCAACGAGTGGGCTTAGTCACTCATCTTGGCGCAGATGTAGTCGCGATTCAGGCGCGAGATGTTGCTCAGCTTGATGTTTTTGGGGCATTCGGACGAGCAAGCACCGGTGTTGGTGCAGTTGCCAAATCCCAACTCGTCCATCTTGTTCAACATAGCTTTCACGCGGCGTTTTGCCTCGACTTTGCCTTGTGGCAACAAGGCAAATTGACTCACCTTGGCCGACACAAAGAGCATGGCCGAGCCGTTCTTGCAAGCGGCAACGCAGGCACCGCAACCAATGCAAGAGGCCGAGTCCATAGCTTCGTCGGCATCAACTTTGGAGATGGGTATTGCGTTGGCGTCTTGAGCAGCGCCACAGTTAAACGACACATAGCCACCGGCTTGTTGAATCTTGTCGAATGCGTTGCGTTCGACAATCAAGTCTTTGATCACGGGGAATGCGGCCGAGCGCCATGGCTCTACTGTGATGGTTTCGCCATCTTGGAATCGACGCATGTAGAGCTGGCAGGTGGTTGCACCTTGAGCCGGGCCGTGGGGGTGTCCGTTGATGTAGAGTGAGCACATGCCACAGATGCCTTCGCGACAGTCGTGGTCAAATGCAATGGGTTCTTGTCCCTGTTCGATTAGGGTTTCGTTCAAGATGTCGAGAGTTTCAAGGAACGAAGTGTCGGAGTCAGTCTCAACATTCTCATAAGTCACGAAACCACCTTGAGCCTTGGGGCCGGCTTGACGCCAAACCTTCAAATTTACGTTCATATTTGCCATTTGAATTTCCTTTCTTAATTAATTGTTGTTATGACTTGTAGTTACGAGTTTGAACCTTGATGGCTTCATATTCGAGTTTCTCTTTGATGAGTTGTGGGGCAGTGTTGTCGCTACCTTGGTAGTTCCAGCATGCCACATAGAAGTAGTTCTCATCATCGCGCTTGGCTTCTCCCTCCTCGGTTTGATATTCCTCGCGGAAGTGACCACCACAGCTCTCGTTGCGGTTGAGAGCGTCGTAGGCTACCAATTCGCCCATTGTGATGAAGTCGTTGAGGCGGAAAGCCTTGTCAAGCTCAATGTTCATTTCGCCCTCGGCTTCGGGAATCTTCAAGTCGGTGTTAAACACTTCACGCAGTTTCTTAAGTTCGACAAGAGCCTTTTCCAAGCCTTCCTTGGTGCGACCCATGCCCACATATTCCCACATGATGTGGCCAAGATCTTTGTGAATCGAGTCAACCGAGCGACTACCCTTGATGTTCATCAAGTGTTGCTCTTGAGCAATACAAGCATTCTCGGCTTCTTCAAATTCCTTGCGGTCGGTTGAGAAGCGTGGCACTTGAATTTGGTCGCTCAAGTAGTTTTGAATGGTGTAGGGCAACACAAAATATCCATCGGCAAGACCCTGCATGAGAGCCGAAGCACCCAAGCGGTTGGCACCATGATCTGAGAAGTTGCATTCGCCAATAGCAAAGAGACCCTTGATCGAAGTTTGCAATTCATAGTCAACCCAAATGCCACCCATTGTGTAGTGGATAGCGGGGAAAATCATCATGGGGTTGTAGTATTTCACGCCATTCACTTCGTTGGCAAGTTCGCCGGGATTCACATCGGTGATTTCTTCATACATGTCGAAGAGGTTGCCATAGCGTTGGCGCACCACGTCGATGCCCAAGCGGTTGATGGCTTCGCTAAAGTCGAGGAACACAGCCAAGCCGGTGTTGTTCACGCCATAGCCCTTGTCGCAACGTTCCTTGGCAGCGCGGCTTGCCACGTCGCGGGGCACGAGGTTACCAAATGCAGGATAGCGACGCTCCAAGTAGTAGTCGCGTTCCTCTTCGGGAATGTCGCTACCCTTCTTGGTGCCATTTTGCAATGCTTTGGCATCTTCAATGTTTTTGGGCACCCAAATGCGACCGTCGTTGCGCAACGATTCCGACATGAGTGTGAGCTTAGATTGCTTGTCGCCGTGCACAGGAATGCAGGTGGGGTGAATCTGCACATAGGCAGGGTTGGCAAAGTAGGCTCCCTTGCGATAGCAAGCCACTGCGGCCGAGCAGTTGCAGGCCATGGCGTTGGTCGAGAGGAAATAGGCGTTGCCATAGCCACCGGTGGCAATCACCACTGCATGGGCGGCAAAACGCTCAAATTTGCCAGTCACGAGGTTTTTGGCAATGATACCGCGGGCGCGACCGTCGATCATCACCACATCGTGCATCTCATAGCGGTTGAAGCTCTTCACCTTGCCCATTTGAATTTGACGGTTGAGCGAGCTGTAGGCACCCAGCAGGAGCTGTTGGCCAGTTTGACCCTTGGCATAGAATGTGCGGCTCACTTGAGCACCACCAAAAGAGCGGTTGGCGAGCAAGCCACCATATTCGCGGGCAAAGGGAACGCCTTGTGCCACACATTGGTCGATGATATTGTTGGCTACCTCGGCAAGGCGATACACATTGGCCTCGCGAGCACGATAGTCGCCACCTTTCACTGTGTCGTAGAACAAGCGGTAAACCGAGTCGCCATCGTTTTGATAGTTCTTGGCAGCATTGATACCACCCTGTGCGGCAATCGAGTGGGCGCGACGAGGTGAGTCTTGAATGCAAAAGTTGAGTACGTTAAATCCCATTTCGCCCAGTGTCGAAGCGGCCGATGCACCAGCAAGGCCGGTGCCCACTACAATGATGTCGAGCTTGCGCTTGTTGGCAGGGTTAACGAGACGTTGATGAGCTTTATAATTGGTCCACTTTTCAGCTATGGGACCTTCTGGAATCTTAGAGTCGATTACAGGCTGAGCAGTGGTTTTCTTTCCGTTTTCTTCCATTTTTTTTGAAATGTTTTAAAAATTAATGACTCAGCTAAAATTAAAAGGCAAAATACCAAGTGAAGTAGCAGGCTTCAACAGCAAAGATGATGAAGAGCAGTGATGCCCACCATCTTGCAATTGTCTTCCAGCGAGCAATCCACTGGTCGTTGGCCACACCAATAGTTTGGAATGCGCTCCAAAAACCATGTGAGAGGTGGAACCAAAGAGCGGCAAAGCCAATCAAGTAAACGGGCAACACCCACACTTGCGAGAACACAGCCTCAAGATAGAATTGGCCGTGGCTCACTTCTTCGCCCATGAGTTCGGGAAGTTGCATCTTGGCCCAAAATTGCACGAGGTGCAAGATCATGAAGCACACAACGATGATGCCGAGCACAAGCATGTTTTTTGATGCCCAGTCAACTTCTTTCCAGCTTTTAGACACTGCATAGCTGTCGCCACCGCGGGCTTTGCGGTTTTGCAGGGTGAGCCAGAATGCAAAAACAATGTGCAGGCACACAAACAACGCGATGACTCCGGTGCCAAGCACTGCATACCAGTTTGCACCAAGGAATTCGCAAATCGCATCATACCAGTCGAGATTCACGACTGCTACTGCATTCATCAGTGCATGAAAGGTTACAAAGAGGACTAAGAAGAGGCCGGTGACGCTCATCACGACCTTTCGCCCTACAGAAGATTTTGTTAACCACATAGTAGATCTGAATTAAGTTATTAATTTGATTTATTGTTGTTTACGCGTTTGCCGTGGCAATTAATTTGTGCTTGTGCTATAGTAGCAATGTGTTGCAAGCCCACAGATAATTGCATAAGTTAACATTTAGAGTGCAAAGTTAACTTTATTTACTCGTACTTGCAAAGTCTCTCACAAAAAATATTGCCTAATTTTCAGCTTTTTGATGCGCAATTAGCCCCTTTTTGGTAAAGACTTAAAAAGTGCCTACCTTTGTAGACTTTTTAATTTAACGAAAAGAGAGGCTCTGTGATTTTGCCTTTTTCTTGAGTTTTTTCTCTCTTTTAAGGGAAAGGGTTTATAGGGTGAAGATAAATTCGATATATGTTTAATTCATAAAAAGCTTTTTTAAATGAAGAAATTTTCTACTTTTTTGATGTTGGCTATTTTTGCCATGGGTGTGGCTTTTGGCGAAACTTCCTCGCTTGTTTTCAAAGCCCAATGTAAGGGTGCCGGCACTGCCGATGATGGTGCCTCTTGGACCATCACAAGTGATGCCACCGAATCGACCTATGAAGCTCTAAGGGGAATTCATTTTGGAACCCAAAGCAAGCTTGTTTCTTTTATTCAATTCTCTACAAGTGCAATTAAGGGAACTATTACTCAGATTGTGGTGAATGCTTCTTCGGCCAACGGAAAAGGCACTGTGAGTGCAACTGTGGGTGGTGCAATCTTTGGTGAAGCGCAAAACTTGTCTAAAACTCAGGCCGACTATACTCTCACCGGTAGCGCAAGTGGTGAAATCGTGATTAAGGTGGAGAAACCTTCAAGCAAAAAAGGCCTCTATGTGAAGAGCGTGACCGTGACCTACACTCCCGAAGCTCCTGCCACCAAGGGCGAAGCCGAGCTTGCTTTTCCCCAAAAGGCTTATACTGCAACTATGGGTGAGGAATTCTCCACTCCTGCTCTCACCAATCCTCACAACCTTGCTGTGACCTACAATAGCTCGATGCCTGCTGTGGCTACTGTTGACCCTGCAACAGGTGCTATCACTCTCGTGGGCAAGGGCGAAACCACCATTACCGCCACTTCGCAAGAAACCGATGCTTTCTTGGCTGGCATGGCAAGCTATGTGCTCACCGTTAACGAGGATGTGAACACTGGTGTTGAAGCAACTGCTACTGCCAAGACTGCCATTGCTGTGAGCTACATGAATGTGGCTGGCGCTGTGAGCCATGTGCCTTTTGAGGGTGTAAACATTGTGAAGACGGTGTATAGCGACGGCACTACATCGGTAGTGAAAGCTATTGTGAAATAATGATGAGATAAAGTAGAGAAACTTAATCTGTCATATTCAGGCATTAAGCCCCGAAGTGTCACCATGAGGTTTCGCTTCAGGGCTTAATTTTTCTGTGAATATCATTTGTTGACAACGAGATGTTGCCTCCTATTGGTTGCTTTTGCCCTCAGTGCCGTTCATCTCAATCACAAAGCTGGTTGAGTTGATGCGAGGAGTGATGGCGATATTCTTTTTGGTTTGAAATTTGGGTTCAATCCACGACATCACGGTGAGGCCTTTTTCTTTCACCCACTTGATGGTTTCGGAGAGTGTGGCCAAGCGCACGAGTCCGTCGCCTTGAAGGGGGTGAATGAATGTTTCTTTGAACTTGCCAAAGTTGTCTTCAACAGCTTTGTCTTCCATCATCGAGAGCCACACTTGTTGCAACTTGTCGGTGTCGCCCTCAAGGTCGCGAAATGAAATCTCAATGCGAGAAATGGGAGTGTTGCGCCCCGCAAAGAACACGGCGTTGAAGTGGTTGCCGTGATAGTGCTCTTTGCCCTCAAGAATAAAGAGCTGCTCGCCTGTGGCGGGTAACATGCTCATCGATTTTACTTGATAGAGGAGGTCCATGTAGGTTTCCTCAAAGTTTTTGCCCAAGAATGAGAGATACCAGTGCCAATTGTCGCCATTGATTTTTGGGCGCACGATAAACGATTCTTTGCCACGGTTGCAGCGCAACTCAAAGTTGGTGACTTTGTCGATGTTGAAGCTGGCGCGCACGATGTCGGTCTTCCAATTGGCATTGGGAAGCTCGGCTCTGAGCTTGTCGGTGGTGCGCAACACTTTGATGTTGTTGGTGAGCAGTTTGCCCTCTTCGTTATAGGTGCCAATGAGCGAATTAAAAAACACCGACTTGTCGAGTTTTTCCACTTTGCCGAGCATTTCTTCAAAGAGTTGTCTGTTTTTGGTGGAGGCAATGGGACACAATGTGAGGCCAATGTGGGTTTCGCCCGTGCACTCATGGGTCATGAACATGTCGATGCCTTCGAGTTTCACGGTGTAGGTGGCTTGTTGCGATGCTTGCAATTGCTTGCTGTCGATTTTAGCTCCCTCAAGACTCGCTTGCAGGGCTTGTGCTGGCATCTTGAACATGTCGACCAGTTGCGTGAGCGACAACTCAATGTTGCGTGTGTTCACTTTCACCTTAATTTCTTTGCGCCTTCTGCTGTTGTTGTCTTGCACGAGCACGGTGGCTTGCCCTTGCTTGAGAGCCACGATTTCAACTTGATAGAAAATATCGGCTCCCTTTTTTGTTTTCAAGAGTTGCACTTTGGCAACCTCGGGCTTATTGGTTGTGATAGAAAAGTCGCTACTTCCTCGAGTGATGTTCACGATAGCAGTTTCGCCTCGAGTGAGAATCACTTCTTCGCGATCGAGTTGCAGAGGTGGAAATTCGGTCTCGTCTTCGCAACTTGTCATGGCAAACAAGGAGAGCACCATGAGCAGGCATAAGGTTAGCTTTATTTTCATTGCTATTAAAATGTTTTGATGATTTAAATTGTGCGTTATGGTTTTTGTTCAGGGATCAAAGTTACATTTTTTAGTTGATTTGTCAACTTTTTGGGCATAAAAATAGCATGAGAGTCACTCTGTGTGCTGTGAGTGGCTCCCATGCATGTGTGTGTTGATTAATGTCTTAGGGCGCGCCGATTAAAGCAATGTTGCCGGGTCGAGATGTGAGCTTTCAATATCCTTGAAATAGCGATAGGTGCCCACTTTGAGTTCCATGGTGGCATCTTCGTCGCACACAATGATGGCTTTGCGATGCATTTGCAATGCGCTCAAAGTGCACATTTGCGACACGGGGCCTTCGATGGCGGCTTGCAAGGCACGTGCTTTGCCATATCCGTTCACGATAATCATCACGCTCTTGGCTGCCATCACAGTGCCCACTCCCACGGTGAGAGCAGTTTTGGGCACCTTGTTCACGTCACCTTCAAAAAAGCGACTGTTGGCAATAATGGTGTCTTGGGTCAAAGTCTTTTGGCGAGTGAGCGATGTGAGCGAGCTGCAGGGCTCGTTGAAGGCGATGTGCCCGTCGGGTCCCACGCCACCCATAAACAGGTCGATGCCGCCAGCCTTGGCAATGCGCTCTTCATATTGGGCACATTCTTTTTCAAGATCTTCGGCATTGCCGTTCAAGATGTTCACGTTCTCCTTTTTGATGTCGATGTGGCTGAAGAAATTGTTCCACATGAAGCTGTGATAGCTCTCGGGGTGATCTTCGGGCAGTCCCACATATTCGTCCATGTTGAAAGTTACTACATGTTGAAATGAAACTTTACCTGCCTTGTTGAGCTCGATGAGTTTCTTGTACATGCCCAGCGGTGAACTCCCTGTGGGGCAACCCAGCACAAAGGGACGCTCGGCTGTGGGGTGGGCGGCATTGATGCACGAGGCCACATAGTGGGCTGCCCACTGCGACACAGTTGCATAGTTTGGTTCGATGATTAATCTCATTTTAGTCTATTATTTAAAAAGGTTGTAGTTTCGATACCTACAAAGTTAATAAAAAAAAACTCCCCATTCTATTTTTCTGTTTTTTTTAGTTAGTAAATGATTGAAAAGAAAATATTAAAGTTCAATCGTTAAGTGATTGCGATTGGCTGGAGGTTGTCCTGCGTTACACATTTTGGGGCGAAATGTGCTAATTGTTAATGAAAAAAGAACTATCTTTGTCGCAAAGAATAGGCCTCTATGCTTTTCTGCAATGATAAATTATGGTCGATATAGCGCCTCATCATTGAGAAAAGTGATCGTTTGGCGCATTATTTATTGACTCAATATTACATTAGTATTATGGTAAAGGAAAATACAATCAAGATATTTGAGAAAAGTTTTAAAGAAAACTGGGATTTGAATGCCCTTAGCGACTATACTACTAAGGAAACTCTCACCTATGGGCAATTTGCTGCGCTCATTGCCAAAATCCACATCTTCTATAAGGATATGGGCATTGAAAAGGGCGACCACATTGCCCTCATTGGCAAAAACACTCCCTCGTGGGTGGCTGTGTTTATGGCCACTATCACCTATGGAGCTGTGATTGTGCCCATTTTGCAAGATTTCAACCCCAACGATGCTCAGCACATTGTCAATCACAGCGAGGCCAAGTTGCTCATGGTGAGCAAAGCAGTGTTTGACACGCTCGACTTCGACAGCTTGCTCAACATCAAGGCAGCCATTTCGCTCGACGACTATAGTTTGCTCTCTCAAAAAGAGGGCGAGCGTGCAGGCGAGTTGATTGCCCTCAACGATGAGCATTTCAAGGCCACCTATCCCAATGGCTACACGGTCGATGACGTGAAATATCCCGAAATCAGCAACGAGGAGCTCATGGAAATTAACTACACATCGGGCACCACAGGCTTTAGCAAGGGTGTGATGATCACGGGCAACAACTTGGCTGGCAACATCGTGTATGGCTTGAACTCCCAGTTGTGTTTTCGTGGAGCGCGCATTGTGTCGTTTTTGCCACTGGCCCATGCCTATGGTTGCGCTTTCGACATGCTGGCACAGCTTGCCGCTGGTAGTCACATCACCTTGTTGGGTAAAATTCCATCGCCCAAGATTATTGTTAAGGCCATGAATGAGGTGAAACCCACACTTGTGCTCTCGGTGCCTCTTGTGCTTGAAAAAATCTACACCAAGATGATTGTGCCCATGATTAGCAAGGGCATGTTGCGCTGGGCTCTTGCTGTGCCCTTGCTCGACAAAAAGATTTATGAGCAAATTCGCAAGCGTCTTGTCGATGCCTTTGGTGGCAATTTTGAAGAAATTATTGTGGGTGGTGCTCCATTCAATGCCGAGGTCGAGGAGTTTCTCTATAAAATCAAGTTCCCCTTCACCGTGGGCTATGGCATGACCGAGTGTGCTCCGCTGGTGAGCCACACGCCATGGCGCGAGTTTGTGTTGCACAGTGCAGGGCGCGTGTTGCCCGGTTTCATGGAGTGTAAAATCTTGAGCGATGACCCCGAGAACATTCCGGGCGAGATTTGTGTGCGTGGCGAGAATGTGATGAAAGGCTATTTCCACAATCATGAGGCTACCGACAAGGTTTTGCACGAAGATGGCTGGTTGCACACTGGCGACATGGGTACATTGAGTGCCGATGGCACAATCTTCATTCGCGGTCGACTCAAAACCA
>QWCD01000562.1_pt1 | contig 10967 bp, 11 predicted proteins | sample 1972461 | NCBI WGS metagenome assembly QWCD01 (sample SAMN09866717, study PRJNA288562) | Human vaginal metagenome isolate term4_vaginal, whole genome shotgun... | isolation source: vagina | host: Homo sapiens | place: USA: California | reverse complement strand
TATATTCTTTTCATCAAAGTTTGATTTTTTTAACTCTTCTTGAACCCTACGAATTAATTCTTTTTGGCTCATTTTATTAGAAGAATCAGAATCTTTAAAATCATCTAAAATATTTTCATCAAAGTCCTTTGAATCTTTATTTTTGGATTCATCTGTACTCTTTTTTTCTTTTTCATTTATATTTTTTTCTGAAGTTTCTTCATGTTTTGATTTTGATTTCTTTTCTTTTTCAGCAGCTTTTGCCTGAATATTATTTTTTTCATAATCTTTTATATTTTTAGAAATCTTTCTATCGACTTCAGCAATAATATTTTTAAGTTCATCAGTAGTGTCAATTGCATCTAGAGATCTCGGATTAAAGACTCTCGTATTTTGACTAACTTTTTCCACCTTGTTGGTGTCTCCAAAGCTTTGATTTTTAATTGATGTAATATTTATTTTTACGTCTTTTAAGTTGTGGCCACATGAAGCACAAAAGTTGTCATCTTTAGAAACTTGGTTTCCGCATTTTGGACAAAACAATGTAACACCTTCTTTCATAAATTCTATTGAAGTAATTATAACATATTTTTTTACTTAGATTAATCTTTTATATGCTAAATTAGAAGAATACTAAAAGATTTTAAGAAAATTTTATGTAAAAAAAAGAAGCCTCGAAAGGCCTCTTTGTAAGTTAAGCTAAATTATTTAGCTTGTTCTTCTTTAGCGTTATCTTCTTTAGCGTTGTCAGCTTTAGCATTGTTTGCTTTAGCGTTGATTTCTTCTTTAGCTTGTTCTTCTTCAGCTTTTACGTTAGCTTCTGCTTCTTTAGCGTTAGCTTCAACTTTAGCTTTGTTAGCTTCAGCTTGTTCTTCTACTGCAGCATTTTTAGCGTTTGCAGCTTCGTTAGCTTTTTTGTCAGCGCCTTGGCATGCTACCATACCTAGCATTAATACAGAGATCATTCCAACGCTTGCTAATTTCTTTAAATTTTTCATTTTAATAAATCCTCCTAAATTGAAACATATTGTTTCTTTGATTTGTCTATATCTTATACTTGCCATGTGAAAATTATGTGAAGATGATGTTAAATCTTTTGGAAGAGATTTTGAAGTTCTTAATCATAAACATATAAGAAATCATTTTAATTGTTAGAAAATAATTTAATATAAAAGTTTTTCATGTATAATTATTACAAGGTGAGAGAATGTATAAAGCTTTATATAGAAAGTATAGGTCAAAGACCTTTGATGAACTCTACGGCCAAGAAGCTGTAGTAGCTTCACTAAAAAATCAAGTTAAGAACAATGAAATAAGTCACGCATACATTTTTCAAGGGACAAGGGGAACAGGGAAGACATCTGCTGCAAAAATTTTATCCCGTGCAGTAAATTGTCTTCATCCAGTAGATGGTAACCCTTGTAATGAATGTGAAAACTGCAAGAGGATACTAAATGAATCTGTCTTAGATGTTGTTGAGATGGATGCAGCCAGCAACAATGGTGTAGATGATATTAGAGACTTAAAGGACAAGGTAATATATCCTCCCCAAGCTCTAAAGTATAAGGTCTACATTATTGACGAGGTTCACATGTTATCAAAAGGGGCTTTTAATGCTCTCCTTAAGATACTAGAAGAACCACCTAGACATTTGATTTTTATATTGGCAACAACAGAAATTGAAAAAATTCCTGCCACAATCTTATCAAGATCTCAAAAATTTAATTTCAAAAGGATTTCTGTAGAAGACATTGAAAGTAATTTAAAGAGAATAACTGAGCTTGAGGGAAAGTCTTGCGATGAAGAAGTCTTTACCTTGATAGCAAAGACTGCTGATGGTGCCATGAGAGATGCCTTATCAGTTTTGGACCAACTTCTTACTAAGAACAAGGACCATATTAAATTAGAAGATGCAATGGAAGTCTTAGGAATATCATCTTCTGACTTATTATTTTCCCTTTCAAAGGCAATGATTGGAAGAAATATGAGTGAGTCTCTTAATGTTATTGATGAAATTTATAGGGAGGGCGTGGACTTTAACACACTTTCCTCACAAATATTAAGTCACTTTAGAGATATCATGCTAGTAAAAACTTTGAGCGACCCTAAAAAAATTGTTTACACAACTTATTTAAAGGAATTTCAAAATCTTGCTGGAAGCATAGAGCTGGAAGACCTCTTAGATATTATAGAAATTTTAAAAGAATTGGCTCTTGAGATTAAATATGCAGATAACAAGAGAGTTGTATTTGAAATGAACGCAATTAAAATTTGCAATAGGTCTAGTAAGAATGATCTAGAGGGTAGAATTAAATCATTAGAAGAAAAAATAAATAATTTGGGTAGTGTTGGTCTTAATCAGCCTGCGAATAATCTATTAAATAATTCAGCAAATAAGATAGAAGATAGCTACGGTAATTTTGATGATAATTACTACAATCCAGAAGATTTTTATAAGGCAGAAGTAAGCAAAAACACAAAAAATGTAGGCAAGACTAATGAAGGTAATCTAAGTAGAAATACAAAAGAAGCTAGTAGGCCTACAATTGAAAATTCAAAGCAATCTGCTATAATTGAAAATGATGAGGCTAAAAATATTAGTAAGGAAGATAAAGCTATTAATGAGATAAGCCTTGATAGAATAAAGGCTGATTGGGACAAGATTATAAATGAACTTGTTTCAAGGGGTTTTAAGGGTTTCGCTGGCTTTGTTGGTCATGCTAAACCAGAAAGTCTTCACGATAATATTTTAGAATTAGTATTTGAAGAAAAAGATAGCTTATTTTATGATTACTGCATCATGCCTGATAATAAAAATATTTTGCCCGAACTATTAAACAATATTTATGGCACAAATATTGATATCAGGATGAAATTACAAAAGCCTGGCATAGATAGGCTAGAAGAAATTTTTGGTAAAAATAATATAGAAGATATTTAGGAGGAAACATGGCTAGAGGTGGATTTAACGGCTTCCCTGGTGGAGGCGGAAGAAATAATATGATGAAGCAAATTGAAAAGCTTCAAAAACAAATGGAAGAAATGCAAGAAAATTTAGCAAATGAAGAAATTACTGCCACTGCAGGTGGCGGAGCAGTTTCTGCTACTGTAAATGGTAATAAGGAACTTATTTCTATTAAGCTAGATAAGGATGCAGTAGATCCTGACGATGTTGAAATGCTTGAAGACCTAATTGTTGCTGCAGTTAATGAAGCATTGAGAAATGCTGATAGCAAGATGAGCTCTCAAATGGGTAAATTCACAGGCGGATTAAACATACCGGGGCTATAATATGACTAAAGAAATAGGACCTATTGAAGACCTAATCAAAAGATTAAATCGTCTACCGGGAATTGGTTCTAAAACTGCTCAAAGGTTAGCCTACTATATAATTGGACTTGATGAAACTGAAGTTAGGGACTTAGCAGAAGCCTTAATTTCTGCAAAGAACAATACTGTTGAATGTTCAATTTGTATGAACTATGCAGACAGTGATCCTTGCGAAATTTGTTCCAACAAAAATAGGGACGATTCAATAATTTGTGTTGTGGAGAGTCCAAAAGATGTTGATGCAATGGAAAGATCTCTAAGTTTTCGTGGCAAGTATCATGTGCTTCATGGAGTTATTTCACCCTTAAAGGGCAAGACTCCAGAAGACGTTACTATAAAGGAATTAATCAAGAGAATTGAAGAAGGAGACATAAAGGAAGTAATAGTTGCAACTAATCCAACTGTAGATGGAGATGCAACAGCTAGGTATATTAAAAATATCTTAGAAGATTACGATATTATTGTCTCAAGAATAGGCTATGGCCTTCCAGTAGGTGGCGACCTTGAGTATTATGATGAGATAACAATTCAAACGGCAATGGAAAACAGAAGAAGACTAGATTAATTTTGGGACTTGGTCCCAAATTTTTTCTTTATTCACCTTTAAGAGGGGGAAAAATTTGTCAAATAAAAATAATGATTTTAAAAAATATATTCCTACAATAATTTACGTAATCTTGGCAATTGTAATTTTTTACACAGTTGCCATAGTACTATTGCCAAGATTAAATAAGGACTCAGAAATAAAAGAAATTGATTATGTGTCCTTTGTAAACATGGTAAATGGGAATCAAGTAAAAAAGGCAGAGGTAAGAGATAGAACAATTGCCTTTGAAGTTGAAAAAGATGGAAAGAAAATTAAATATGAAACTAATAGGATGTATGATCCTAATTTAGTTGATAGACTAGTTAATAAAAATGTAAAGTCAGCCCAAGTTTATAAGCCAGAGATGAATCCGGTTTTATCCTTTATCATCTCGACAGTTGCAACTTTTGCAATAATTATTGCTTTTTGGCTCATCCTTTCCAAATTTATTTTCAAAAAAATGGGTGATGTTGGCCCAATGAACTTTGGAAAGAGTGGTGCAAAAATTTATGTTGAATCAACTGATGGCATAAAGTTTGATAATGTTGCAGGACAAGATGAAGCAAAAGAAGCTTTATCAGAACTTGTAGACTTCTTGCACAATCCAAAGAAGTACACAGAAATTGGTGCAAAACTTCCAAAGGGAGCCCTACTTGTGGGACCTCCAGGGACTGGTAAAACTCTTCTAGCTAAGGCTGTTGCCAGTGAAGCAGAAGTACCTTTTTTCTCTATATCAGGTTCTGCCTTTGTAGAAATGTTTGTTGGGCTTGGTGCTGCTAAGGTAAGAGACTTATTCAAGCAAGCAGTGGAGAAAGCTCCTTGTATTATATTTATTGATGAAATTGATACTATTGGAAAGAAGAGAGATGGTTCAGGTTTTTCCGGAAACGATGAGAGAGAACAAACTCTAAATCAACTTCTTTCAGAAATGGATGGCTTTGATGCAAAGGCTGGAGTTGTAATTTTAGCTGCAACTAATAGGCCAGATTCCTTAGATCCAGCCCTACTAAGACCAGGAAGATTTGACAGGAGAATCCCTGTTGAATTACCTGATTTAAAGGGTAGGGTTGAAATTTTAAAGGTTCATGTCAAAGACATTAAAAAAGAAGAAAACATTGATTATGAAAAAATTGGAAGAGCAACTGCTGGTGCAAGTGGGGCAGACCTTGCCAACATGGTAAATGAAGCAGCTCTTCGTGCAGTTCGACAAGGCAGAGACAAGATGAGTGAAAGAGATCTTGAGGAATCTGTTGAAGTTGTCCTAGCTGGTTATGAAAAGAAAAATGCAGTTATATCTCCTCGTGAAAAGAGGATTATAGCCTACCACGAAGTTGGTCATGCTCTTGTAGCTGCAAAGCAAAAAAATTCAGCGCCAGTTCACAAGATAACAATTATTCCTAGGACTTCAGGAGCTCTCGGTTACACAATGCAAGTTGATGAAGAGGAAAAGTTCCTTATGACTAAGGAAGATGCCATTAATAACATTGTAACCCTAACTGGGGGAAGATCAGCAGAAGAGTTAATCTTTAATATAAGAACAAGTGGAGCTTCCAATGATATTGAAAAGGCAACAAAAATTGCCAAGGCCATGGTGACAAGATTTGGTATGACAGACGAATTTGGTTTCGTAGCACTTGAGTCAATGACTAATGCTTATCTTGGAGGAGATACATCTCTTCAATGTTCTCCACAAACTCAATATGAAATAGATGCAGCTGTTCAAAAAATTATTGACGATGCCCACGATGAAGCAAGAAAAATCTTAAGAGAAAATATAAGAGCCCTTCATGCTATTTCAGAATACCTACTTCGTCAAGAAACTATAACTGGCGAAGAGTTTATGGATATTCTAAAAAAATATGAAGAAGAGGAAAAACTTCCTCAAGAAGATAAGAATGAAACAAAAGAAGAAGCCAGTGATGAATCCTCAATAAATTAAATAATTTGTTATAACTTAATATATTTATAGCTGACTTTATAGGAAATTAATATCAAATAAAGGTAAAAGACTTTTCTAATTTAGAGAAAAGTCTTTTTTTTAAGCCTAATTTAGCTTAGAATATAATATAGTAAGATAATAATTAAATAGAAAAGGAGAAAAAATGATATTTACAAACGCAGTTGTGCTGTCAGTAATTATTTTGGCAGCTTTATGTTTAGCAAAAATCCCTGTATTTTTTGCTCTAATGATTTCAGCAATATCTGCTGGTCTTATTTCAGGTATGGGAATTGTCGAGACTATGAACACCCTAATAGGTGGAATGGGAGGTAACGCTGAAACAGCATTAAGTTATATATTACTAGGTTCTTTAGCTTATTGTATGGAAGAAACTGGTGCAGCAGCCATAATGGCAAAGAAAATTGGATCTTTAGTTAAGGATAATAAAATTTTACTTTGTGGAATTATAATTGTAATAGCTATAATGGCAGAAACAGTTATACCAATTCACATTGCTTTCATTCCAATTTTGATTCCGCCACTTCTTTCACTCACTAACAAGATGAAGATGAACAGAAAAATGCTTTCTGTTTCCTTTGGTTTTGGACTTAAGGCGCCTTACATCGCCCTACCTCTAGGATACGGTGCAATTTTCCATGGTTTAATAATTGACTCCTTTGGAAGATCAGGCCTTGATATAACAGATAAAGATGTAACTGGAACTAACTGGATTGTTGCAGCTATTATGTTTTTAGGTCTATGTGCTGGTTTATTATTCTTTATGAGAGACAGGGAATATGAAACAAAAGATGTAAAGGGAGAAATTGTCGAAGTTCCAGAAAAATTAGAAAAGAAACATGTTTTAGTTTTATTTTCTGGGGTTATAACAGTTGTAGTACAAATCTTAACAGAGTCACTGCCACTTGGAGCCTTAATTGGACTTATCTTTGTAGTTGTTACAGGAGTAGTAAAGTGGTCTGATATGCAAAAGATGCTTGATGGCGGTATTAACATGATGGGTTTCATTGCCTTTGTTATGTTAATTGCTGCAGGATATGCCAATGTAGTAATAAAATCAGGTGCAATTGATGATCTAGTTCAAGTCGCTCAAAACCTACTTGGTGGATCAAAACTTGTAGCATCCTATGTAATGATCTTGCTAGGACTTATGATAACTCTTGGAATAGGAACTTCCTTTGGTACAGTTCCAATTATCTCTGCCATTTATGTTCCAATAGCAATGAGCTTAGGATATTCTCTTAAAGCAACTATCCTTCTTGTTACTATTGCAGCAGCTTGTGGTGATGCAGGATCACCAGCATCAGACACAACTCTTGGACCAACATCTGGTCTTTCAGTTGATGGACAACATGAGCATATAAAGGATACTTGTATTCCACAGATGCTATTCTTTGGATTACCATTAATTGTATTAGGTGGATTTGTAACGACATTATTATAAAATAAATAAAAGAGACTTACTGCGGGGTGTACAGTAAGTCTCTTTTATTTTTCAAAATATAAGTAAAGGATAGTAAAATAATTCAAATATTATTTCACTAATATAATTATAACTCTAAACTAAAAAAAGTAAAGAAAATTTTTGCCATACGAAGTCCATTCCACATGATGGAACTAATTTTTTTGGCATTCTGGGCAGACACCCTTTAGCTCTACAAGGTGACCAATTACCTTAAAACCAGTTTCTTCTTCAGCAATTTTTTCAAAATCTGATATAGGACATTCTTTTATTGGAGACACCTTGCCACACTTAGAACAGACAATATAATGTCTATGCTCAGATCCTGCAAACTCATAATATAAAAGGCCGTTAGAGTATAAATTTTTTCTTATTATGCCTTTGTCTGATAGCTCATTTAACATCCTATAGAGGGAAGTTAGACTGGGAATAGTATCCTTGCCAGCAGATGCAAAAATCTCTTCTGTGTTCATTGGAACTTCAGATTTATTTAACTCTTCTAATAGGGTGAGACGACCCTTAGTAACTTTCAAATTATTTTTTTTCAAAATATCTTCAAATATTTTCATGATTTCACCACCTTTAATAATATAATTATAACAAAATTTAATTAATTTTAAAAAAATCCTTTTATTATAATAATTATCTGTTATAATACTAATGCAAATCATTATTGTTTAGGAGGAAAAAATGAAAAATATCAAAAAATTTATATTTTTATTAGCAGGAATTATTTTATTATCAGGATGCTCTAAAGGAGGAGAAGCAAAAAACTCTAGTGACGCTAGCAATAAAGAAAACAAGCTAAAGGTTTATGCTTCTGTATATCCTATTTATGATTTTACAAAAAAAATTGCTGGAGATAAGTTAGATGTTGAAATGGTTATGCCACAAGGAACTGAACCTCATGGATGGGAACCTGATTCTAACGCAATTAAAAATTTAGAAAATGCTGATATGTTTATTTACAATGGGGCAGGTCTTGAATCATGGACTGATAAAGTTCTTGGTTCTCTATCAAATAAGGACCTAAAAGTTGTTGAAGCTTCAGAAGGTGTTGATCTTATTAAGTCAACTCATAGCCATGACCACGAAGATGAAGATCATGACCACGACCATGACCACGAAGCAGAAGAAAACCATAACCACAATCATAATCATGAAGCTGAAGAAAATCACATGACCACGAAGGACATCACCATGGACCAATGGATCCACATGTATGGATTTCTCCAAAGAATGCAAAAATAGAAATGGAAAATATTAAAAATGGCTTAGTGGAACTTGACAAAGACAATGCAGATTATTATGAGTCAAATTACCAAAAATATGCTAAAATGTTAGATGAACTTGATGCAAAATATAAGGAAAGCCTAGAAAATCTTCCAAAGAAAGAAATCGTTGTAAGCCACGAAGCTTATGGATATCTTTGCAAGGACTACGGCCTAACTCAAATTGGAGTTAAGGGAGTAAATGCAGAAACTGAACCAGATGCAAAGAAGATGGCAGAAATAATTTCTTATATCAAAGAAAATAATATTACAACTATTTTTACAGAAGAATTAATTGATCCAAAGGTTTCAAACATTATCGCAAGTGAAACTGGCTGCCAAGTTAAGGTTCTTTCACCAATTGAAGGTTTAAGCCAAGAACAAGTGGATAATAATGAAGATTATTTTAGCATCATGGAAGAAAATCTAGAAAATTTAGTAGGTGCTTTAAAATAGTGAAGGAAAAATTGTTAGAAATTAAAAATCTAAAATTTAAATACAATGATGATTTAGTTTTAGATGATATAAACTTTGATGTCTATAGGGGTGACTACATCGCCCTTATAGGATCTAATGGTGCTGGAAAGTCGACTTTAGTTAAACTTATTTTAAACCAACTTAAGCCGCTGGAGGGCACTGTTTCTTTTTATACAGAAAATGGAATAGAAAACATTGGTTATGTACCACAACTTTCTGTTCCATCAAGTCTTGAGTTTCCAATTACAGTTTCAGAACTCTTGTCCCTTGCTCTTTATCCAAAAAATAAGGGCTTTAGAAAATTAAAAACTTATCATAAAGAAAAAATAACCAATGCCTTAAATTTAGTTGGCATGAATGACTACAGGGATAGACTTTACACGGAGTTATCGGGAACAGCACAATATTACCATCCTTATGATAACTCACAATCTTGAAGAGATAGAGAACAATGTAAACAAAGTTTATGAGATAAAAGATAAGAAGATAAGGGAAGTGAAATAATGGAAATTTTTCAGTATTCATATATGATAAAGGCTTTAATCGTTGGAGCCTTCTTATCAATAATAATTCCTTGCATGGGTGTTGTAGTTGTAAATAAAAAAATTTCTGTAATTGGAGATGCCTTATCTCACGTCTCCCTTGCTGGTGTAATGCTTGGTCTAATTACTTCAACTTCTCCTGTTATTGGAGCCCTAATACTTTGCGTTGTTGGATCTATATTTTTGGAGTATGTTAGGACGAAATTTCCAGGCTATCAAGAAATTTCATCTGCAATATTAATGAGCACAGGAATTGGTCTTGCATCACTTTTTTCAGGCTTTGTTAAGACAAGTGCAAACTTCGAAGAATATTTATTTGGATCCATAATTGCCATACCACAATTAGATTTTTATTTAATCCTTGGAGTTTCAATTATAGTATTCTTTTTATTTTCATATCTATTCGTGGACTTAATGTACATTTCCTTTGATGAGTCTTCAGCAAGGCTTTCTGGAGTTAATGTTGATAGAATAAATTTGATTTTTATGATTCTAATAGCTGTTACTATTTCTGTATCAGCAAGAACTGTTGGGATTCTAATTATTTCATCCCTAATGGTAGTGCCAGTGGCTTGTGCTATGCAGTTTAAGCTTGGATACTTAAAGACCACTATACTTGCTTCATGCTTTGGATTTATATTTACCATGTTTGGACTTGTGTCATCATTTTACTTGGGTTTAAAACCAGGTGGTGCCATTGTATTAATTGGAGTTTTATTTTTAACAATTTTATTAATTATAAAGAGAAAATAAATAAATGAATTTTAGCTGGAGAATAAAAATTTTTCTCCAGTATTTTTTTATTTAAAATTATAAAAAATTAGAGGTCTTATCTTTATTTATAGGTGCCTATGATTTATGATAGAGAGAGTGAATACTTAGGGGTGTTTTATGGAAATACTAGTAAAAGAAAATTCTTATAAAATAGATATTGATTATAAAAGTGACGACAAATTAAAAGATTTTTTAAGGGGAAGAAGCGAATCAAAATTTTTAATAATTACTGACGAAAATGTTTTTTCTTTATACGAAGGCAGGATAAAAAGTATAATGAAGGACTTGGAATATTTTATTTTTAAAATTACTCCAGGAGAAGAATCAAAATCCATTGAAAACTTTGTAGAAATTAATAAGTTTCTTGTAGAAAATAATTTTAATAGGGGCGATGCAATAATAGCCTTTGGAGGAGGAGTAGTTGGAGACCTTGGTGGCTATGTTGCAGCAAGCTACCTTAGGGGAATTGATTTTCTTGCTGTTCCTACAACTTTACTATCAATGATTGACTCTTCTGTTGGCGGAAAAAATGGAATAAATTTTATGAATTTAAAAAATCAAATTGGATCTTTCTATTTTCCAAAGTATG
>QWCD01000727.1_pt1 | contig 11061 bp, 9 predicted proteins | sample 1972461 | NCBI WGS metagenome assembly QWCD01 (sample SAMN09866717, study PRJNA288562) | Human vaginal metagenome isolate term4_vaginal, whole genome shotgun... | isolation source: vagina | host: Homo sapiens | place: USA: California | reverse complement strand
AATCAAGGATGGCCAAGTAACTGAAACTAAAGAAGGCGAATTCAAGACAACCAAGGAAGCAACTGACAGAGTTGTAAAAGTTGGTACAAAACCAGTAACAAAAGTTGTAGAAAAACCATTCAACACAGAATATGTTTATGACGAAAACCTCGAATCTGGTAAAACTGAAGAAGTTACTCCAGGTAAAAATGGTAAAGTTACTATCACAACAACTTATGACAAAGATCAAAAGAAGGTCGTAACTTCTGAAACAGAAGAGGCTGGTCAAAATAGAGTTGTAAAAATCGGTGGAAAGACTAATGGAACTGAAAAAGTTAAAGAAGAAATTCCATTTGAAGTTGAAGTTAGAAAGGATCCATCACTTAAGAAGGGCGAATGGAAGTATGCCACTGATGATAAAGGCAATGAATTAAAGGGAGAAAAGGGCGAACAAGAAAAGACTCTTACTATCGTTAATTCAAAAGTAACAGAAACTTCTGATCCAACAGTAACTAAAAAAGCTAAAAATGCAGTTGTTTTAGTTGGTGAAGGAACTAATGATGGTACTCACGAAATAACTGAAAAGAAAGCACTTCCTTTCGAAACTAGAATTGAGTACGATGAAAGTATAGAAGCAGGTAAAGAAGTAGTAACTGAAGGTAGTCCAGGAGAACAAGAACGAACAAACACACTTGTTATAAAAGATGGTAAAGTAACTGAAACAAAAGAAGGCGAATTTACAACAACTAAAGACCCTGTAGATAAGGTTATAAAAATTGGTGTAAAACCAATTGTTACAGAAGTTGAAAATGGGTACGACACAGAGTATGAATATGATGATACCCTTGAAGCTGGAAAGATGGAAGAAAAGACACCAGGTAATAATGGAAAGACAACTATCACAACATCTTATGACAAAGACCAAAAGAAACTTGTAACAAAAGAAGAAAAAACAGATTCAACAAATAGAGTAATAAGGGTTGGTATAAAACCAATAGTTGAGAAAGAGTCTATTCCAAATAATACAGAATTTAATCACAATCCAGAACTTGAAGCTGGTACAAAAAAGAAAATCAAAGATGGTACTCCAGGTGAGTATACAATTACAACTACTTTCAACAAAGAAACAAAAATGCTTGAAACAAAAGTTGTAAAAACTAAAGAGCCTACTAATGAAGTGTGGGAATATGGTACTAAGACTGAAAAAGAAGTTACTAATGGAAGTGTTAAAGTTAAATCTGATCTTCCTTATAAAGTTATAATAAAAGAAGACAACACTATGGATGCTGGAACTTATAAGGTTGAACAAGAGGGAGAAGTTGGCGAAAAAATAACTACTATTAAGATTAAAAATAGTGAAGAAGAATCCAGAAGTGAAGAAATTACTAAAGAAGCTAAGGATAAGATTATAGTAGTAGGTACAAAACCAGCTACATGTCCAATTCCAGAAGATCCAAATAAGCCAGGTAAAGAAGATCCACAAAAACCAGGCAAAGAAGATCCACAAAAACCAGGCAAAGAAGATCCACAAAAACCAGGCAAAGAAGATCCACAAAAGCCAGGTAAAGAAGATCCACAAAAGCCAGGTAAAGAAGATCCACAAAAACCAGGCAAAAACACACCTAACAAACCAGGTGAAAACACTCCATCTGAACCTGGTAAGAAGACACCTAACAAGCCAGGAGAAAATCCAAGTGAGGATCCAAAGAATCCACCACAAGAAGCTCCTGAAAAACCAAAGCTTGAAAAAGAAAATGATCCTAAAGTTTCTGAAGCTGAAAAAGCTGAAAAAGTAAAGGAAGCTGAAGAAGCTAAAGTTCTTGATCAAGTTAAAAAAGAAGAAGATGATGAAGCAAGTCGTGTAGGCAATGAAGCTGGCAAAGCTAATGTTGCTGGCGATGACAAGGCTCCTAAGACAGGCGACGCTGGTCTTATGGCTGAGACTGCATCAGCAGGTCTTGCATCAGGTCTATTACTTCTGTTAGGTAGATTTAAAAGAAAAAAAGAAGATGAAGAATAAAAATTAATTTTTTGAGACAGTCCATGGGGCTGTCTTTTTTTATTACTTCGTAAGAAGTTATGACTCAAGTAAAAGATAAGTAATTGATGAAAAGTTATGAAGTCCTAAGAGTTTGTAACCCTATAGATATTTAGGACTTAATGAGAAAGAAGAAGTCCGCAAATTTTTATAAAGTTATAAGATAAGAGAAGCTAATAAATTTTTATGAGTTAATGAAGGGCGATAGATTTACAAATTGTTATGACTTTATGAAGGGTGATAGACTTACAAATTGTTATGACTTTATGAAGAGTGATAGACTTACAAATTGTTATGACTTTATGAAGAGTGATAGACTTATAAATTTTTATAAACTGCTAATAAATAAGAAAAAACTTTGCCAAGGTCTCGACATATAAAATTTAATTTCCATAAATGAATTAAAAATCATTAAGCATAAATCATTTATTGGATAGAAGAAAAAAATTATATTATGTAGATAAAATTAAGATGCACCTTAGACCTCCCTAGCTTAAAGTTGTTGAAAAAACGGCGACTTAAATGGTATTATAGAGAAAGGTGATATTATGAAAAAAACTTTATTGGCACTAAGCCTTAGCGGTCTTTTAATTTTATCTGGCTGCAAGGACAAGAATGCCGCAAACATAAAAAATGAAAATGCAAATGCAAACAAAAACGTGGCTTCTGTTGAAGTCAACAAGGATGGCGACAAGCAAGAGATTGAATTCTATGACACTTTTGACACAGTAGTCCACATTGCCATCTACACTGATGATGATAGCTTTGCCAAGGAAAACTTGGTTTATGCTAAGGAAAGATACGAAGAACTTCACAAACTTTTTGACAACTACAAGACTTATCCAGACCTTGTAAACGTTAAGACAATTAACGACAATGCAGGCATCAAGCCAGTGACTGTTGACGACACCTTGTTCCAACTTATAAAGTCTTCCATTGACGACTACAATAACATTTCTCACAATACAAACATTGCCTTGGGACCTGTGACTAAGCTTTGGAATGAGTACAGGGAACTTTACGAGGGAGGCAAGACTAAGGAAGAAGTTATTGCCCTAAAGGGTGAGGCACTTCCAAGCGATGCAGAACTTGAAAAGTTACGTCCTCTTGTAAACATTGATAAGATTAAGTTAGATGATGAGAAACAGACAGTTTCTCTTGAAAAGGGAATGGAACTTGACCTTGGTGCGACTGCCAAGGGTTTTGCAACTGAACTCGTTGCAAAGGAACTTGAAGATAGGGGAGTTAAGTCCTGCGTAATTTCTGCTGGCGGTAATGTTAGAATTATTGGCAAACCAACAGATGGCAGGGACAACTTTAAGATTGGAATCCAAAATCCAGACCTTGAAAGCCCTAACCAAGTTTTAGCATCTTTAAATGTTGCCAACACTTCTATTGTTACAAGTGGCGACTACCAAAGATATTTTGATCTTGATGGTGTGAGATATTGTCATATCATTGATCCTGATACTTTGAAGCCAGCTCACGAAATCAAGTCTGCAACTGTAATCAAGGAGGACTCTGGACTTTGTGACTTCTTATCAACTGCTGCCTTTAATTCCACTGACGATGAAATAAAAGAATTGTCAGATAAAACTGGAGCAGGAATTGTGTGGGTAGACAAGGACATGAATGTTAAGTCCACAGAAAACGCAAGCAAGTTTTTAGATAAGTAGGACCTGAGATGAGAAATAACACTCGAGCTTTAATTTTTCACATCTTAATAGTTTTTATAACCTTCGCTGTTGCTAGCTTGATTAACTTGTCTAGCCAGGTGAGGAACCTTGTCTATGGTAACCTTGCCTTTAAAGTTATCTTAGTGGGACTAATCTTAATCCAGAAGAATGCAAGGAGCTTAGACTTTTTTGCAGGCAATTTAATCTGGCTAATTGGTCTAGTTTTATTTGCCTTTGCCTTTGTGGGCCTGGGAAGAGAAGTCTTCTCTAGGTCAGTGGGAGGCTCCTATTGGAAGTTTCCATTAGAATTCTTTTTGATGCCTCAGGTCTATGCTATTAAGATTTTGGGAATATCTTACAACCCCCTAAGCCTTTTTGTGGCAAGTCTTATACCCGGTTTTATCTATGGGATTTCCATTAAGATATCAAGGGCAAAGATGATAAGAAGGAATAGGGCAAAAATGAGAAGAAGATAGGAGGACCTATGAAGGATAAATTATATAAATATGACATGGAAGAACTCTACCAGCTTACTGTCAAGAGGTTAGAGGACTTTGGGATAGAGTTAATAGAAATTGCAAGGCTTGTGCAAAAGCTGCAAGGAGATTATATTGATGACTTGAGCCTGGAAAGGTGCCTTGAGAGTGTGGAAAGTGTTGTTAGGAAGAGGGAGTCTATCCACGCAATCCTAACGGGACTTGCCCTAGACGACTTGGCAAATGAAGGCAAGTTGCCAGAACCTCTCCAATCAATTATAAGAGATGACGAGGGACTTTATGGAATAGATGAAATTCTTACCCTTGGAATTGTAAATATGTATGGGACAATTGGTCTCACAAACTTTGGTTATCTTGACAAGAAAAAAATTGGCATAATCAAAGACTTAGATGAAAAGAAAAAAGTAGAAAGAGTGACTACTTTTGCCGACGACTTGGTAGCAGCTATAGCTGCGGCAGCCTGTGCAAGAGTAGCCCATCAAAATAAAGAATAAATTTGCAAATCAAAATTTTAAATTGCAAAGAAAATAAAATAAACTTATAAAATACGGAAGGTCTTATTGTGATAATCAATGAGGCCTTCTTTTTTTAGTTTCGAAAGTTCACGAGACAGGGAAGAGCGATTTAAGTTCATAAACTGTGCCAGCTCGCTAATGTTAAAATCGATTGTAAAATATTTTGACTTCCTCTTGCGTGCCTCACTAGAAAGAAAATATAAAATTTTGGCACGAGATGAAGGCAGGCTAAGTAGGTTTAACTTGTCACGCATAAATAAATTTTTCCCAGCCAGGATTTTTATTAGATTGTCTTGGACCTTGATAAGAGACCTTGAGTCTGATGACTTGTAGGCCTTGTAGTCAAAGAAAACAACTTTAGAGTCACAAGCTGCAACAACAGATAAAGGGATCTCTCCCACATCTTTAATTAGGACTGACTCGGCAAAGAGGGCTGGGCCAGTTAACTTTGACAAGATTGCCTTGTTGCCAAAGACGTCTTCAAGAGACAAGTCCACTTGACCCCTTAAAAGTATTCCAAAATAATTTATCTCATCCCCAATAGTAAAAATAATTTCTTTAGCCTCATAAGCTTTCACATTTGATAAATATTTTTCTATTTCTATTAATTCTTCATCATCAAGACCCTTAAAGAGGGCCAGATTTTTTAAAATTTCAATGTCTTTCATGTCCCACCTCTCTTATATTTTAGCATTTTTAATATAATTATCATAAATTAATTATAATGATTGAAGAAATGATTGTTAAATGTTAAACTATCCTTATAGAGTGATGAGGAGGATATATGAAAGTTACTATTTGTATGGGTGCTAGATGCACTCTTATGGGAGCTAATGCTATTTATGATGCAGTAGAGTACTTACAAGATCATTTGTGCGGACCAGAGTCCGAACTATGTTCTGCTGAAAACTTAGAAGTTGAATTTGCACATTGTCTAAACTATTGCAAGATTCACAACAACGAAGCATCACCTGTTGTCATCGTAGACGACGAGATAATGCTAAAGGCTACTGCACAAGAAGTAAGTGCAAAAATAATTGATAAATTAAGAATATAAGTAATAAGGGGAAACGATGAAAGAAATTTATGGAACACTTGTCGACATAAGAAGAAAAGTTTTTGCTGAAGTTGCAAGAATTGCCTATAATGATTTAGATATCTCAGCCCTAGAAGAGTCCAGCTACAAGATTGTGCCTGGCGAAGTGGCAAAATATAGATCCGATATCTTTAGAGAAAGGGCAGTTGTCGACGAAAGACTTAGACTAGCAATGGGGCTAGATGTTAGAGAGATTGGCGTATTTAAAAATGTGACTGACGGTTTTGACAAGGTAGATATTGATACAAATGCTTACGAGAAACCACTAATAAATGTTATAAAGTTTGGTTGCGAAGCTTGTCCAACTAAGGCTTATTATACAACAGATAACTGCAGGAAATGTCTTGCACACCCTTGTATAAATGTTTGTCCTGTAAATGCCATTTCTATGGGTAAAGATAGAACTATTATCGACAAAGATAAATGTGTAAGATGTGGAAGATGCCACGACGCTTGTCCATATTCTGCAATAGTGAAGTACGAAAGGCCATGTGCAGCTGCTTGTGGGGTAGATGCCATTTCATCAGACGAATTTGGCAGAGCAGAAATAGATCATGACAAGTGCGTAGCTTGTGGAAGATGTATAGCAGAATGTCCTTTCGGAGCAATCTCTGACAAGACACAAATCTTCCAACTAATAAAAGCAATCAAATCAGGCAAGAGAGTATATGGAGCTATAGCACCATCCTACATAGGACAATTTGGTGCCAACGTAAGTGCAGAACAAATAATAGAAGCAATAAAACAACTTGGCTTTGAAGACGTACTTGAAGTTGCCCTTGGAGCCGACTTAACAACACTCCACGAAGCAAAAGAATACCTAGAAAGAGTGCCAGAAGAGATCCCATTCATGGGTACAAGCTGTTGCTTCTCATGGACCCTCATGATAAAAAATGAATTCCCAGAATTCTTTGAACAAGTATCAGACTCAGGCTCACCAATGAGATACACAGCCAACCACATAAAGGCAAAGGACCCAGATGCAGTAGTAGTATTCATAGGACCTTGTACATCAAAGAAGCTTGAGGCCATAGATACAAAGGTAAAATCAGACGTAGACTTCGTAATAACTTTTGAAGAACTAATGGGAATGTTCGTAGCAAAGAACATAGAACCATCAGAAATAAAAGTAGAAAAAGTAGTAGACGACGGATCAGCCCTTGGTAGAGGTTACCCAATAGCAGGTGGCGTTGCTGAGTCAGTAAAAGTAGTGGCAGAAAAACTTGCACCAGAAAAAGACATCCACATCCAAGGAGCACACACTCTAGCAGAATGTAAGAAGATGTTAAAAATCGCAAAGGCAGGCAAGCTTAACGGCTACCTACTAGAAGGTATGGCATGCCCTGGGGGATGTGTAGCAGGTGTGGGAACAATAGCTTCAGTGAACAGAGTTAAGAAGCAAATTGAAAAATTCAAGAAGGACTCAGCTTATCCAACTCCACTTGAAAATGTCCACATAGAAAAAGAAAGAGAAAGTATTTAAGAAAAATCCCCATAAATATTGACAAGATAGACTTTATAGTCTAAAATATGTGTCATGTTTAAAAAGCCCCGGAATAATTTTTAAACTATTTAGGAGGAAAATTCATTGAAAAGCTACATGGCTAAAGCAAATGAAATTGAAAGAAAATGGTATGTTATCGACGCCGAAGGTAAAGTCCTTGGTAGATTAGCATCAGAAATTGCAAGTGTTTTAAGAGGAAAGAGAAAACCTATCTTTACACCACATGTGGACTGTGGAGACTTTGTTATTGTAATCAATGCAGACAAGGTTGTATTGACAGGCAACAAACTAAACCAAAAAATTCACGCATATCACACTGGATACCCAGGTGGAAGAAGAGAAGTTGTATACGCTGAAATGATGGAAAAGAGACCAGAAAAAGTTATCGAACTAGCAGTTAAGGGAATGCTTCCTAAAAACAGACTAGGCAGAAAGATGATCAAAAAACTTAAAGTTTACACTGGTAGCGAACACCCACACACAGCACAAGCACCTGAAGTTTATGAATTTTAATTGGAGGTAAGAATGGAAACTATACAATACAGAGGTACTGGAAGAAGAAAAAAATCCATCGCCCAAGTTAGACTTCTACCTGGCAATGGAAAATTTATTATCAACGGTAAAGATATCGAAGAATACTTTAACTTTGAAACACTAAGAATAGTTGCAAAAGAACCACTAGAACTTACAGAAACAGAAGCATCTTTCGATGTAATCGTAAAAGTAATCGGTGGAGGATACTCAGGACAAGCAGGAGCTGTTAGACACGGCGTTGCTAGAGCTCTACTAGAAGTAGATCCTGAATACAGATCAGTTCTTAAAAAAGCAGGATATCTAACAAGAGATCCAAGAATGAAGGAAAGAAAGAAATACGGTCTTAAAAAGGCTAGAAAATCTCCTCAATTCTCAAAGAGATAATTTTATATCATTTTACAAGAGCCCTCGCAAGAGGGCTCTATTATTTTGCTTGACCTAATCGACTTGCAAAGTGATTGATGGCAGATCAAGCATGTTTGCTCTTGACCAATTCTCTATACATTACTTCTACAAATTACCTTGTATTTGTTGTATAATATCTAAAACTAAAAGGGAGGAAATTATGAAGAAGTTCAAAAGAATTTTAGTTGCTAATCGTGGAGAGATTGCCATTAGAATTTTCAGGGCAGCAAGAGAAATGGGGATTCGCTCTGTTGCCATTTATTCTGAAGAAGATAGGCTGGCACTCTTTAGGACTAAGGCTGACGAGTCTTATGAGATTGGCAAGGGCAAGTCACCTCTTGATGCCTACCTAGACATTGACGAGATAATTAGTCTTGCAAAGAAGAAGGGTGTTGATGCCATCCACCCTGGCTACGGATTTTTGTCAGAAAATCCTGAGTTCGCAAGGAAGTGTAGGGAAGAGGGAATTACTTTTATTGGACCAAGCCCAGAGGTTATGGAAAAGCTTGGGGACAAGATCACTTCAAAGATTGTTGCAAAGGAAGCTGGTGTTGCAACTATTCCTGGAATTGAAAAACCTATTCGCAATGAGGAAGAGGCCCTTCTCTTTGCAAGGTCTTGTGGCTATCCTGTTATGATTAAGGCTGCTGCTGGTGGCGGCGGCAGGGGCATGAGAATTGCCCAGAGCCAAGAGGAACTTTTGGATAAGTTTCAATCTGCCAAGAACGAAGCGAAAAAAGCCTTTGGTGATGACTCCATGTTTATTGAAAAGTATCTTCACAAGCCAAAGCATATTGAGGTGCAAATTTTGGGAGACGAGTATGGAAATATTGTCCACCTTTATGAAAGGGACTGTTCTATCCAAAGACGTCACCAAAAGGTTATTGAATACACTCCAGCCTTTTCTCTTCCAGTGGAACTAAGAGAAGAAATTTGCCAAGATGCCATAAAGATTGCAAGGTCTATTGGCTATTCTAATGCTGGGACAGTTGAGTTTTTAGTTGACTCCAAGGGAGACCACTATTTTATAGAAGTTAATCCAAGGGTCCAAGTTGAGCATACTGTTACAGAAATGTGCACTGACATTGACATTGTTCAGTCGCAAATTCTCGTTGCCATGGGCTACAGGCTTGACAGTGAGGAAATTGGAATCAGCGGTCAAGATGCTATTGACCACAGGGGTTTTTCTATCCAATGTCGTGTTACAACAGAAGATCCTCTCAACAATTTTATGCCAGACACTGGGCAAATTAATTTATACAGGTCATCTTCTGGTTTTGGGGTAAGACTTGACGGGGGCAACGGCTTTACTGGTGCAGTGATTTCGCCTTATTATGACTCTCTTCTTGTAAAGGTAATTACTGAGGCAAGGACTTGGAAGGATGCCATAAGAAAGGCAAAGAGGTCTCTTTCTGAACTAAAGGTTGGTGGAGTTAAGACTAACATTGGTTTCTTGTTAAATGTTTTAAACACCAAAGACTTTGAAGAGGGAACTTGCGACACAGGTTTTATTGAAGAGCATCCAGAGTTATTTGAAATAAAATCTTCCAAGGACAAGGAACTTAGGCTCATGAAAATTATTGGGGAGAGGGTTGTCAATGACACTAAGGCTCTTGAGAAAAATTTTGATGTTCCACAAGTTCCAAGCTTTGAAAGAAAGGACTTCAGGGGTTACAAGCAAATTTTTGATGAGCTTGGACCTGATGAAATTAAGGATCACATCTTAAGGGAAAAGAAGCTCCTCTTAACTGATACCACTATGCGTGATGCCCACCAATCTCTTATGGCTACAAGGATGAGGACTATTGACCTTGTGAAGATTGCTGAGGCTATGAACTACAATATGGACAAGCTATTTTCTGTAGAAATGTGGGGCGGGGCAACCTTTGATGTTGCTTACAGGTTCCTCCACGAAGACCCATGGGAAAGGTTGAGGCTCCTTCGTGAAAGAATGCCAAATATGCTTTTGCAAATGCTAATTCGTGGCAACAACACTGTGGGTTACAAAAATTATCCAGACAATGTGGTTGTAAAGTTCATCAAGGAGTCTGCAAAAAATGGGGTTGACCTATTTAGGATTTTTGATTCACTTAACTGGCTTGATGGTATGAGGCTTTCCATTGACCAAGTTCTTGAAAATGGGAAAATCGCTGAGGCGACAATGTGCTACACTGGGGACATACTTGACGAGAAGAGGGACAAGTATTCTATTAAGTATTATGTTGACTTTGCCAAGGAACTTGAAAGGACTGGGGCACAAATTCTTGGCATCAAGGACATGTCTGGCCTATTAAAACCTTACGCAGCTAAGAAGTTAATCAAGAGCTTAAAGGAAGAAGTGGGTCTTCCAATCCACCTTCACACTCACGACACAACTGGCAATGGGGTTGCCACAATCTTGCAGGCAACTGAAGCTGGAGTTGATATTGTTGACACAGCAGTGAACTCCATGAGTGGACTTACTTCCCAACCTGCACTAAACTCAGTTGTCGCTGCCCTTAAGAATACTGAAAGGGATACAGAAATAGATTTAGATAAGGCAGAGGACATTTCAAAATATTGGGCTGCAGTTAGACCAGTTTACGCAAATTTTGAATCAGATTTGAAGTCAGGGACTACAGAAATTTATAAGTATGAAATTCCTGGAGGCCAATATTCAAACCTAAAGCCACAAGTTGAGTCCTTTGGACTTGGCCACAAGTTTAAGGACGTAAAGGAAATGTACAAGCGTGTCAACGAAATGGTGGGAGACATTGTCAAGGTAACTCCTTCATCAAAAATGGTTGGGGACTTTGCAATTTTTATGGTGCAAAATGA
>QWCD01027832.1_pt1 | contig 11070 bp, 6 predicted proteins | sample 1972461 | NCBI WGS metagenome assembly QWCD01 (sample SAMN09866717, study PRJNA288562) | Human vaginal metagenome isolate term4_vaginal, whole genome shotgun... | isolation source: vagina | host: Homo sapiens | place: USA: California | reverse complement strand
AAAAACGTTCACGTTGTTTTAGGAAGCTCAAAAAACCGCGTTGAAGCATTAAAAGGCGTTGACTTTAATCTTAAAGTTGGCGAATCTTTAGCACTAATTGGCGGATCTGGAAGTGGTAAAACAACTTTGATTCGGTCTTTACTTGGATTGCAAGAAATAAGCGAAGGAAGAATAGAGTATTGCGGAAAAGTTGTTGAAACCGTTGAAAATGCTAGAAAATCAAGTTTGAAAGATTCTGCTTACGTAAATATGAGAAGACAATGTTCGCTTGTATTTCAGCATCCTTTTGCAGCTTTAGACCCGCGTTGGCAAGTTAGAAAAAGTGTTGCTGAGCCGCTTGAAATATGGCGTAAAAACATGAGTTTTGATTCACATACTGTTGATTCAAATGCTGTTGATTCACATGTTATTGATTCTAAAGTAGATGATGTTTTGAATTTAGTTGGATTAGATCCTAGTGTTTTTGGCAAAAGATACCCTTGCCAGCTTTCTGGCGGGCAAGCTCAATGCGTTGCGATTGCGCGCGCGCTAATCAATAATCCTAGAGTTTTGGTTGCAGATGAGCCAATGAGCGCAATCGATGTTGCTGAGCGCACAAGAATCTTAGATGCTTTTAATTCGATTCGCGCAAATCGCCCTAATATGGCGTGCGTATTTGTTAGCCACGATCTTGGTATGATTCAGCATTTAGCGTCTAGTGTTGTTGTTCTAAAAGATGGCGTTGTTGTTGAATCTGGGCTTGTAAGTCAAATTTTGACTAATCCAAAACATAGTTATACGCGCGAACTTATTGATGCTGCTACTTTGTAAGTCTGTATTGGTAAGTCTTGCAAGTTTGTAAGCAAATAAGTGTTGCAAGTTTAATAAAAAATATTTTTAGATTCGCGTTTATGTGTGTTTGGCAAGAATAGCGTCTAATATTGTTAGTAATCGTTATTTGCGCATATTTGAGCATACATTTTGCGCATGAATATAAGTTAGGATGGAATAAAATGAGCGAAAATCAAAACAATCAGCCGACTCCTCGTCCAGAAAGCTTTGAGCTTGATCACACTAAAGTTAAAGCTCCTTATGTTCGCTATATTGACACTCAAAAAGGCCCGAATGGAGATGTTATTTCTAACTACGATATTCGCTTAACTCAGCCTAACCAAGAGGCTATTCCTACGGGCGCTTTGCATACGATTGAGCACACGATTGCTGTTCTTTTGCGCCAGCGCATTGAAGGCTACATTGATTGCTCTCCATTTGGTTGCCGCACAGGATTCCACCTTTTAACTTGGGGTACTCATAGCACGGAAGATGTTGCGCGCGCATTAAAGGAATCTCTTGAATTTATTGCGTATAAAGCTACTTGGGAAGATGTTCCAGCTACAACTATTGAGTCTTGCGGAAACTACCGCGATCATAGCTTATTTGGAGCGCGTCAATGGTGCAAAGATATTTTAGATAAGGGCATTAGCTCCGATCCTTTTGAGCGTAAGATTGTGTGATTCGTTGCGTTTAATTGTGTAAGACTGTAAAATCGCCATATTCTAAGCATAGGGGGGTGTATGTGTGAAATAAGATTGAGGAAAGCAACTCTTAGTGATCTAAAAGATATTGAAAATATTTATGAGAGAGCAAGAGTATTTATGGCAAATAATGGCAATCCTCATCAATGGGGAGATCGTTTTCCTCTAACATCTTGCACTGTGCGAAGGGACTGATGAAGTCTACGCAAAGATTGACGGAGCGTGGCTAGATGACGTTTTGCCATACGTTACAATCCATAGACTTGCATCTTCGGGAGTTAAGCCAAAAATGGCAAGAGAGTGTTTAAAATGGGCCAAGAGCAACTACTCTAATGTTAGAATCGACACTCATCCCGACAACTTGATTATGCAAAAAGTTATTTTGCGAGAAGGCTTTAGCAAGTGTGGTCTTGTTGTAATTCCAGATCGCGCGCATAGTGCAACTAGAATCGCGTATCAATGGTTGCGCTCGCATAATCATGTAATACGGTATTAGAAGTATTAGCAGTATTAAGATGTAAGTCAAAAATACTTGCATATATAGTAGATATAAAAGTAAACGTAAAAGTAAAACTAAAAGTAAAGGCGCAAGATATGTGTAAAAATTCGAGTATACAAGCGATTTTGCAAGAAAACTATGCTCGCGCCTTAAGCACATACCCAGGGCAGGTAATCGTTGATTTAAAAGCGCTAAGAGATAATATGCGAACTCTTGTTGAGCGTGTTTCTAAAGATTTGAAGCCTGGGCAAAAGTCGCCAGCAGTTATGGGAGTTGTTAAAGCAGACGGGTATGGTCACGGGCTTATTCCTAGCGCGCTCGCAGCTCTTGCAGGGGGAGCAACTTGGCTTGGCACAGCTCAACCTTACGAGGCTTTGCGGCTTCGTAAATGTGGAATTGACTCAAGCAGATGCCGTATTCTTACGTGGCTAACCAGCGCTCCAACTTCTCTTTTTGCAGATTTAATAAACGCGGATATTGATATTTCTGTTGGCTCGCTGGATTCCATTGACGCTGTTGCGCTCGCTGCTAAATCTGTTGGAGCTACTGCTCGCGTACACGTTAAGGTAGATACAGGATTTGGCAGAAACGGTTTTACGCCTGCAGGCTTTAGTGATGCTTTAGAAAAGCTTAGTGAATATTCTAGCCAGGGATTAATCGAAGTTATTGGGCAATGGAGTCACTTGGCTGTTGCTGATTGCCCAGATGTTCCAGAGTTTGTTGCATCTACAGATAGGCAAATTGAGCAATTCCACGACTTTACTCGAAGAATGCGCGAAGCTGGGTTGGAGCCTAAAATCCGACATTTAGCTAATACAGCTGCAACTCTTAACAGGCCAGAGATACGATTTGAGCTTGTTCGACCAGGAATTGGATTGTACGGATATGAGCCAGATCCTGTTATGGGAGCGCCTCAAGCTTACGACTTGCGTCCAGCTATGACTTTACAAGCGCAATTAGGAACAGTTAAATCTGTAGAAGCAGGGCATGGAATTTCGTACGGGCGCACGTATTTAACGCCAGACAATACAAGCACAGCAATTGTTCCATTAGGCTATGCGGATGGCATTTTGCGCGCGTCTAGCGGATTCGATATGCAAGGCTCTCGTCATGTTAATAAGCCTGGAGGGCCTGTGCGCGTGGAAACTAAGAGCGGCGCTAGGATTTTGCATGTTTCGGGGCGCGTTTGCATGGATCAATTTATTGTTGACTTAAAAGGCAGCGCTAAAGAGCTTGGAGTTAAAGAAGGAGATACGGTCAGGCTTTTTGGTCCAGGCAGAGGCCTTGAATATGCGGAGCCAACGGCAGACGATTGGGCAGCAGCTGCAGGAACAATAAGCTACGAGATTATGACTGGGATTGGCCCTAGAGTTCCGCGATTGTATAAGAATGCTTACGAAGTTTTGCCTGAAAAAGACATAAAAATGTTGGATGAAAAAAGCTTAATCTAAATTTTTGCGGTTTTAGCGACTCATTGAGTTAGCGACTTTACGCTTTTAGATTTGCTTCTTGCAATTAGTGGAGGAGGTTTTTAATGTGTAACGATGTGATTGCTTCCGATAACGAAGTTGTTGGCGAATACAGCTTGCACGATACAGAGCGCTGGGCTAGTGAGCCTCACCACACGCGCGCTCGCACTCCGTTTGAGCGAGACAGAGCTAGAATAATCCACTCTTCAGCGCTTAGAAGACTTGGCGCTAAAAGTCAAGTGCTTGTAGCTGGCTCCGACGATTTTGCTCGCACACGTTTAACGCACACGTTGGAAGTTGCGCAAATTGGTCGCCAGATTGCTGCAATGCTTGGAGCAGATCCAGATGTTGTAGATTGCGCTTGCTTAGCTCACGACTTAGGTCATCCGCCTTTTGGTCACAATGGCGAGCGCGCGCTTGCTCAAATCGCAAGCAATATTGGTGGTTTTGAAGGAAATGCTCAAACTCTTAGACTTTTAACGCGTTTAGAGCCTAAAGTTTTTAGAGAAAATGGCGCTAGTGCAGGAGTAAATCTTACGCGTGCAAGCTTGGATGCTGCTGTTAAATATCCTTGGGGTTTTGATGAAGCAAAAGCGCACGATAAAGGCGAGCGTGACTTAAAATTCTGCGTTTACCCAGACGATAGGGAAGTTTTTGATTGGCTAAAGTCTGGCTCTCCTCGCGAATTAAAGCCTATGGAATGCCAGATTATGGATCTTTCCGATGATATTGCATATAGTGTTCACGATATTGAAGACGCGATTGTGACTGGCGCTTTTAATACGGAGCTTGTTTGGGATTCAAGCGTTGCGGATCAAGTTGTTCAAGAAGCTCATAATTGGTATGGCAGCCAGTGGGATGCGGATAGTCTTTTGGCGGCTTTTAAGCGTTTGCGTGCTCTTAACATGTTCCCTGATTCTTATGACGGTTCTAGAAGGTCGCTTGCGCATTTAAAGAATATTACTAGTGCTTTAATTGGCAGGTTTGCAAGCTCAGTTGAGAGAGCAACTCGAGAAAAATATGGGAGCAGTGCTTTGATTCGCTACCGCGCAAATGTTGTTATTCCGCCAGAAACATCTTACGAGATAATCGTTCTTAAAAGCTTGGCTGTGCATTTTATAATCCAACCTAGAGAGCGCGAGTTTTATAGGCGTGAGCAAAAGATTCTAACAGATTTGGTTGAAGTTTTTATGAGCAAGTCTCCAAGAGCGCACGATGCTATGGAAGCTGTGTTTATAAGTGATTGGAATACTTGCTCTAGCGAAGGCGAGCGTTTAAGAGTTGCGATTGATCAAGTTGCAAGTCTTACAGATGGTTCTGCTACAGCTCTTCATGCCGCTTTGTGCTAAATTTGCATTTATCTTGCGCGAGTGTCTATAGCCTTCGGCTTGCGATAAGCTAGAGATTATGGCTGGAATGATTGTAAAAGAAGACGTTGAGCGTGTGCGCGCTGCTGCAGATTTGYAMGCTGGTAAAGATAGTGCTCACGCAGGTTCTAAGCGTGCTCGTCTTATAGAAGCAAATGAGGAAGCTCAGCGTTTTTTCGTGTCCCAAATCAACTCTAAAGAAGCAGCTCCAGCTCGTAGTTTGCTTGCTGGCCGTAATTTTACTCAAGCGCAATGTGAACGTTTTGGTTGCGGATATGCGCCGAATAGTTGGGATACTCTAGTTAGATATTTGTCTAATAAGGGTTTTACTCGTCAAGAATTATTGGACGCAGGTTTAGCACGCCAAGGTCAGCGCGGAATTTACGATTATTTTCGCGGCAGATTAACGTGGCCTATTCGCGATTCTACAGGCAGAACTTTGGGTTTTGGTGCTAGAAAGCTTTATGACGACGATTCTATTAGTGCAAAGTACATTAACACTCCAGATACTGTGTTGTATAGAAAAACGCAGGTTCTTTATGGAATTGACATTGCTAAATCGAATATTGTTAAAAAGCGTCAAGTTGTGATTGTGGAAGGCTATACGGATGTTATGGCTTGCCATTTAGCTGGTGTAGATACTGCTGTTGCAACTTGTGGAACGGCTTTTGGTGCGGAGCATGCGAAGATTATTCGCCGTCTTATTGCAGACGATTCTTTGGGAGCGATTCAGCTTGTGGGGCCTGTAAAAGTAGAAGGTCAAAAAGTTAGTTCGCGTATTGTTTTTACTTTCGATGGAGATGCGGCAGGTCAGAAAGCTGCGTTACATGCTTTTGGCTTAGATTCAGCGTTTTTAACACAGACTTTTGTTGCTGTTGCAGATAACAATTTAGACCCTTGTGATTTGCGTATTCAAAGGGGAGATGAGGCTGTTCGATCTTTGATTGCGCGCGCTAATCCTCTTTACGATTTTGTAATCGACACTGTTATTCGTAAGTTTGACACGTCTTTTGCAACAGGGCAGATGGGTGCTGTTAAGGCGGTTGCTCCTCTTGTTGCGCAAATTCGAGATAGGTCTTTGTTGGACTTGTACACTAGGAAAGCTGTTAGAAATATTGGTGTTGATTTAGACGTTATGCGTAGGGAAGTGGAGTCTAATAGAAGGCGATTGCATGTTATAGACGATGACGCTTATTCTAAAAGCTATTCTTCTATCGTTTCCGCGGATTCTCGCGTATTTGATCAGCGTTCTCAAAGCATGAATGAAGCTGCTATAAAAACAGCTATGCTCAGAAGCGCGTACAAAAATCAAAGTTACTACAAGGTTGACGATTCCGTGTTTATGTGTGAGCAGCAATTTATGGCTGTTCTTATGCAATCTCCTTTAGCGTTTAACAGTCAGCTTTTTGCGCAGCTTACTTTGAATAATTTTATTACGCCAGTTTTTAGAACGCTTTTTCAGGCTTTTGTGGCAGCTGGGGGATTGCCTACTTCAAATGTAAGTCAAGGATTATGGCTCCATATTATAACTAAAGCTGCTGGCCCTATGTTAGAAGGTGTTATTAACGAGCTTTCTGTAATGCCTCTTCCATTGTCTTTAAGCAAGGGCTTAAGTAGCGCTTCTTCGCTTAACTCGTCGGCTGCTTACGACTATAGTGGCGAAAGCGCTAAAGGCGGACCATCTGATCTTTTGCGCGTTCCTAGTGAAGAAGAGCAAAAGTACGCAAACGAGCTGCTTATTAAGCTTCTAGACGTTGGTTTTATGCGAAAAATCGGAGCTTTTAAAGTTCGTATGAGTAAGCTTCCTGATGGTCAAGAAAAGCTTACTCTTTTAGGTCAAATCACTAAAATGGAAAGCGCTCGAAAAGACCTTCAGTCGCAAATTCTATAATGTGTATCAATATTGTATTTACGTCCTAATGCTGTTTACTTTACTTTTTAACGTTTCTTATTTTCATATTTTCATACGTATTTGTGGAATATTTGGAGTGTATGTGATGAAATAATCCACACTGCAGATTTAATTGCAATGTGGATTATTAAATTAATAAATTAACAATATTTTATTATTAATCAAGTTGCTCTCTGTATATAGCACTTGCTATAGAACACGTCGGATCTATAAATGGAATCAGAGTGGATTGGAAAGCATGATAAGCGTCTGATTTTCCCGGCCATACAGTATTTAAAACATTGTTTTTATCATCGAGTTGATGGAACCACGAACCCTTAGAATGATCAATGACTGAGTAGTCTAGATATTTGCAGAATTCTTTATACCAAGTAGCATATTGCTTATTTTTAGTGATTCTGTAAAGCGTTGATGATGTATTAATGGCTTCTGCTAGTGTCCAATGCATACGGTCGTGGACTATAGGCTTTCCATTCCAATCTGTTGTGTATACGATACCTGGTTGCCCATCGGCATTCCATCCATCTTTTAATGCTTGGTTAAACAAATTTTCTGCAGCGTTTAATGCTTCTCTTCGCTGTTTGCAATCTTCCTTATAGTAACTGTATGCCCATTGGAGTATTAATCTTGACCATTCGATTCCATGACCTGGTGTTGCACCGTATGGTTTAAATTGGTCATCTTTTTTGTCTTTATTATATTCTAAGTCTGCTTGCCATTGATCGTTGAAATGTTCTGGTATTCGCCAATTGTTGTTAGATGCCCAATTGATTACGTGGCTGATTATGCGCTTTGCGCGTTCTCTATATTTTTCATCTCCTGTGCTATCAGCTACTGCAAGAAATGCTTCTGTTGTATGCATGTTTGCATTAAGCCCGCGATAAGAATCAAGCTTATTGAAGCTTGTATCCCATGTGTCTACTGTTAAACCTATTTCATTATTCCAGAAGTATTTATCGAATACTTTTAATGCATCTTCTAATAGTTGTTTTGCTCGTTCATGTCCTGCTAGTAGTGCGCTTGATGCGGCTAGTATAACGAATGCGTGAGTGTAACAAATTTTGTCTTTTTCAGGTTCTTTGTTCCAACTTACTTGTGGATACCATCCTCCGTGTTCGTTATCGTGTAAAGGACCTAATAGTCCGTCGAGTCCTCGTTCAACAAGTTGATTCGCTTTTTTGTATCCTAACATTTCTCCTATTGAGTAAACATGAGTCATTCGTGCTGTAATCCATGTTTGTACTCCGCGTGTTTTATCTAGTGTTCCGTCTGTGTTGAGCCATCCTGACCCTCCTATTGGTGCTGGGAAGTTTTTTGCGAAATCAAGTAATTGTTTTGTTTGTTCTGCCATGAATATTCTGTTGGCTTGTGTGCCAAACGTATATTTAGTTGTTTCAAAATCTTGCATTATTGTCCTTTCGTAGATCGTAATTTTAAAATTGAATCAACAGAGTCATGTGTTATGTTAGGGATGAATAATTGCCTATATTCATTTATGCTGTTTATATACTGTCTACAGATAATTATTCCAATTAGAAAATATCATCTTTAATATTTTCTGAAGTTTCTAACAGCTCATCACTATATATGGACAATTACTCTTTGCTGATTAAATATTATAACTTTGGTTAGCAAAATTCAGGTTTATTTCCCAAAATTCATAACAGTTATGAATTTTTATTAATTACTGTCTTTTGTCATAAACTTTTACTGATTTAATATCGTATACTTGTTTTGTCTTTATATGTTAGATATGCGATTTATGCGTATGTGATTTGCGTGTACGTGATTTACGTATAAATGTTTAATTGTGTAAGAAAGAAGTGTAGAAACTATGTTTTTATTACCTGAGCAGCAATTAAATCGCTGTACAAGAGTTATGCAACAACGCTTATACCCGCATATAAATACTGTTTTATTGCATTGTAAAATTCGAGCGTATGAGATTGCTGGAGAACCTATTTCTTCTAACGAATTCTTTTCTAAGTTAAAAAGAAACGATATTGTGTTTCATTCATTCAATGTTCCAAGCGTTTGGGGAACAACTTGGGGAACAACGTGGTTTGAGATATCAGGGTCGATTGATCTTTCAAAGGTAAAGGGGTGCAAAGTTGAGCTAAATGTTGATTTAGGTTGGATTAGTAATCTTTTCCCTGGTTTTCAAGCTGAAGGATTAGTGTATAACGTTGACGGAAGAGTTATAAAAGCTGTAAACCCTTGTAATCATTGGGTTCCGTTGATTGATGAGCATAATAATCGTTCGATTAGTATTGATGAAAATGGTAATTTTACTTTATATTTGGAAGCTGCAGACAATCCATTTGTTGAAGGACCTACTGCGTTTTCTCCTACTGATTTAGGTGAGCGTGCTACTGGAAAAACCGAATGCCAATATATGTTGAAGTATGTTGACGTTACTGTTTTTAATCGTAATATTTTTGATTATTATATGGATCTTGAGACTGTAAGTTCTTTGATGCGAGAATTGAATGACGATAATCCGCGATACTGGAAACTAGCTAAAGCTTTACAGCGCTCCTTAAATGCCTATGATGAACATGATTCTTCTACTGTTCAAAATGCTCGTAATATGTTGTCTAATGTATTAAGTCAGCCCGCGGCGGCAAGTTCTCTAAGGCATATTGCTGTTGGACATGCTCATATTGACTCTGCTTGGCAATGGCCTGTGCGCGAGACGCACAGGAAAGTCGCACGCACAATATCTAACGTTTTAGCTCTTATGGATGAGGATCCTGATTTTACTTATGCTATGAGTTCTGCTCAACAATACGAGTGGATAGAAAACGAGCATCCCGATTTATTTGAGCGTATGAAAAATAGGATTAAAGAAGGACGTTTTATACCTGTTGGTGGTATGTGGGTTGAGTCCGATGTAATTATGCCATGTGGTGAATCTTTAATTCGACAAATGACTTTTGGTAAGCGCTATTTTAAGGAGCATTTTGGTGTTGATCCGCATGGCATTTGGCTCCCAGACAGTTTTGGCTATACTGGCGCATTGCCTCAACTTGCTCGCCGCGCTGGATTTGATTGGTTTTTAACTCAAAAGATTTCTTGGAATGATACCACTAAATTCCCACATCATTCATTCCTTTGGGAAGGAATAGACGGTTCTAGGATTTTAGCTCATTTTCCTCCATCTAATACTTATGCTTCATCTGTGAGCATGCATGAGTTAGTTTATTCTCAACGCAATTTTTTGGATAAAGATTTATCTGATCACGCAATATTGCTATACGGTTTTGGCGACGGAGGTGGCGGGCCTACTCGCGAAATGACTGCTCGTATTAGGCGTGATCGTAATTTAGAGGGTGCTCCTAGAGTTGATTTCGGCACTCCTGATGAGTTGTTTGAAAAAATACGAAAAGATATTGTTGACGATTCAAATTGCAATACACCAGTGTTTAAGGGTGAGCTTTATCTAGAGTTGCATAGAAAAACTCTTACTTCTCAGCAAGATATGAAGCGCTATTGCAGAATAGAGGAATCATTGTTGCGCGTAGCTGAATATCTTGTTGTTTTAGCTCGAGTTTATGCGCCAGAATACCGTTTTAATAACAATGAGCTTACTAGAATTTGGAAGACTTTATTATTGAACCAGTTCCACGATATTCTTCCAGGCTCTGCTATTGCATGGGTTCATAGGCAAGCTAGAGAAGAATATGCTAGAGATATTTCTTCTTTACGTAAGATTATTTCAGATATTGCTAATGCGATTGTAAAAGCTAACAGCACTAGCAGCGCGATTAATATGTGTGAAAATGTAAAGTTATTGACTTATACAGGTAAAAATGATGTTGCTTGGAATTTATATCAATGCAATGAAAGCAGTAAAAATAATAAAACAACTGTAAAACACAAAAATGATGGTGGAATAATTCTTAATAATAGTGTTTTAAGTGTGACTATTGAACGCGATGGCACAGTGTCTTCTGTTAAAGATATTGAATTTAATCGCGAGCTAATTCCATCTGGTTATCGCATGGCGCAATACGAGATACTAAAAGATGAGCCGTATCAATGGGATGCGTGGGATGTTGATCGAGATGCGTTTATGAGGAATCGTAAGATTGATGATTCTTCAATTGTTTGTGTTAAAGAACTTTTATCGGGCGGTGTGTCTGTTGAAATCTTGGCATGTAAAAAAGATATAAAGATTAAAACAAATATAGTTTTAGAGCCGTGTGTTAAGCGACTTGATTTTTATGCGCAAGTTGATTGGAAAGCTAAAGAGCAATTTTTGAAAGTGGATATGCCAACATCTATATGTTCAAATAATGCGCAATAT
>QWCD01000376.1_pt1 | contig 11118 bp, 10 predicted proteins | sample 1972461 | NCBI WGS metagenome assembly QWCD01 (sample SAMN09866717, study PRJNA288562) | Human vaginal metagenome isolate term4_vaginal, whole genome shotgun... | isolation source: vagina | host: Homo sapiens | place: USA: California | reverse complement strand
AGTCGTTCCAACGTGACTACGCCTTTATGCACCGCCGTACCATAACAAACTTCTCGTCGAATCATTGTAGGTATGGCAATTTCATTCACCACTACTCGATACCCTGAACGCACTAATCGATAAATGATCCCCGATGCAATATCTCCACCGCCACGAACTAATACTAATGATTTCATTGTTGCCTCTCTTTATACAATCCTATCTGGTACTATACTAACATATATTGTATCTAACTATCATGTTAGATGATTCATAGCTATACGTATCTATACTATGTGTCATATAGGAATACAATTATTACTCATGTCTCTTTCGTTGACTCTTATCTATGGTATGTATCATATAGTAATTGGTATTCTTCCATCGTATCTACATCTATGCCTTCATCACGATGAATGGGCACATATACGCACGATGTTTTCCCTTCACCATAGATAATTGAACGGCCCCCTACATCACCTGATAGCTGACGTAATCGTGAAAACCAATAAGGGCTAAATACAACGGGATTCGCTGCGGCAAAAACATTTCTATATTGAGGAATAACAATAGCCCTAGGATTTTTGCTACGTACATCATAAAAAGTTTCTATTATGCTTTCTACTACCATAGTCGACAACAGGGGCTGATCACAGACGGAGAATAAAACGCCATCTATACGCTTATTTTCTTGTGCTTCTATTTCGTCTACTGCTCGCATGGCTAATTGAATTGAATAGCCTTGTCCCCATTCTGGTTGATCATTTATGACAGTAGAAAATCCATACTCTTCTACAATGGATGTCAATTTTTTCTCTCTTCCATTAACAACTGCTAAGCGAACTACGTCGTAATCACCATCACCTGATAAGGCAACACATATATGGTCAAGTATCGTCTTAGATTTCCAAGGTAACAAGGCTTTACAAGTTCCCATTCGTTTCGACTCACCAGCAGCCAATATAATAATTCCTAATGCCATTGTATCACCTTATCAATCTGACAATCCTCTTCATATCCATTGGCCAATACAATCATAGTAATCGTAGTAGGCAGCAAGGCGATAAATTTTTGAATTTTCTCTTTATCAACCGTATCGGCACCCGTACAAAACAGAATATATTCACCTTTGGCGTATTGAAATAATCCATGCTCATGAGCTACGAAATGTGCTAACAAATCGGGTGTCATCGCCGTACCAACCGGTACATCTAAAAGTTGTAGCAACAGCGGTAGATTATGTATATAGAGCGGAGTAAGTGTTTGATTTAGAATTTGTAAATTCACCACCCCTATCGTTCGTCTTGTCATAGTAGGAATCATCGGTTCTGTCCTTTTGTGAGCAGTCAGCCATTTTTCTTTGGCTCCGTCTGCTTCCACCACTATGTGCCATTGAGGATGTTTCCTATGAATGCTATCAATGTATTCTCCTCTAAGACCTATTGCTTTTCTATTCGCCACAGAATGAAACCAAGCAGCATACCCTGTACGAGCCATAGCGCTAGTACAATATGTTTCTGCCTCTGCCAGATTGTCACCATAATAGGGATCCCATGTGGCAATTTGTGATTCATACATTTTAGTGGTACTACTTACCATTGTTTCTTTTCCTATGAGCTGGCCATAAAAAACGAGTTTAGATAGTACCGTGGTTTTGCCTCCTGCTCCTACTAAGGCGGTAATGCCTGGAATCATCAATTGTTTCCATAGTACGATGTGTCTTGTCATTATCTATCCCTCATGGCTATGATAACATTACATTGCCTTATATTCTTCATTCATCGCCATATACACTTTTTCTGGTGTCATAGGCAATGTGGTAACATCCGCACCTACCGCATTATAAATGGCATTATGAATTGCTGGTGCCGACGTATTAATCACTACTTCCCCGATTGATTTAACCCCTACTGGCGAACTTGGTTCATAAGATTCAACAAATCCTACATGAATAGCACCAATATCTTGACGCGTTGGCAATTTATAGGTCATAAATCCCGCCGTTTCCTTGCGTCCATTTTTACCATAACGAACATCTTCATATAAAGCCATCCCAATACCTTGTACAATACCACCTTCAGCTTGTACTCTAACTAAATTAGGATTGATAATCGTACCACAATCAACGACGGCATAAAAATTAGTAGGAATAACTTTACCTGTATAGGTATCAACTTTAACTTCTGCTATACCAACCATAAACGGTGGTGGCGATATAGAACTCCCCCAGGAAGCAGTGGCCATCAATTGTTGACACTGTGTACCTACTAGCAATTTAGGGGCTAAGTCCTTTAATGATAACTCCTCTGTACCATCGCTAGTGCTAGCTTTCACTCCATCAAATTCCACTTGATCCACCGAAGTATGAAAGTAATTAGCAAAGGCTTGTATAATTTTTTCTCGCAATTCTGTAGCTGCCATATGGGCGGCCGTACCCGTTACATAGGTTGTGCTCGATGCATACGAGCCAGGATCAAAGGGAACTACATCTGTATCCGATTCAATCACATTCATACATTCTACAGGACAGCCTAACACCTCACAGGCAATTTGACGCAATATAGTATTGGATCCCATTCCCATATCAGAAGACCCCGTGTATAGAGTATAATAGCCATCATCACCGACGCGAATTTCCACAGAGGCTGTATCAATATTCGCCACGCCCGATCCTTGCAAAGCTAGTGCCATTCCTAGTCCACCACGATAACGTTCATCAATTTGCCAACTATGTGGTCGTTCATCCCACCGTGCCATCGTGCGTGCTTTTTCCAAGGCTTCCTCAAATAATCCAGATGTCATAATTTCACCAGGTTCATAGAAAATGCTGGTTTCTCCTGCATGAATTAAGTTTTTCTTTCGTAAATCCGCTTCATCAACACCCATACGATGGGCTAACAAACTAACGGCGGACTCTAGGGGCCATAATGCTTCTGTCGCGCCATAGCCACGAAATGCACCACCTGGTGTGTGATTGGTGTACACACATTCAGATCCATAGTGTCCAGCGACAACCTTATTGTACAAGGGAACCGATTTATGTTCTCCTGCAGTCGTAGTCGTATAGGCGTGCGTCGCATGAGCCCCTGCGTCGGTAATCGCGTGCATATCAATGACTTTGATAATACCATCCTTTGTAGCACCCAATCGAATTGTCCAATCCCTAGCATGACGGCTAGTAGTGCAAGTATTAGCTTCCTCACGACTGTAGATAATTACCGATGGTTTTTGTAGTTTCCACGTAACAAAGGCATTCATAATCTCTGTAGCCGCTGTTTGCTTAGACCCAAATCCGCCACCAATGCGTGGCTTAATGACTCTGATTTTGGATGCTGGGATTCCTAACGCTCTAGCAATATGTCGCCGTACATGGAACACGATTTGCGTAGAACTTGTAATACATAGTCGTCCCAAATGATCGATGGTGCAAAAACTTCTAAATGTTTCCATAGCAGACTGTAACGTAGCTTGATTCGAATAGGTACTTTCTACTATATAATCACATTCTTTTAACGTTTTCTCTATATCCCCCACCGTATGATTATAGGAACAAGCAATATTTCTTTTCGGATTTTCTCCTACAGGAAAATTGACAAAATAGTCATCTTCATCGTGAATGACTGTTTCATGATCAATCGCCGTATGCATATCAAGAACTGGAGGAAGCACTTGGTATTTTACTTTAATAAGTGGCATTGCTTTCATAGCGGCTATTTCATCGACGGCTACGATCAAAGCTACTTCATCCCCTACATAGCGTACCGTTTCTTCCAAAATGAGTGCGTCATAAGCAGAAGGTTCTGGATAGGTTTGTCCTGCCAAAGTAAACCGATGCGCTGGCACATCTTTATAGGTAAAAATAGCTTCTACACCTGGTATTTTCATGGCTAGCGTTGTATCAATATCTATAATTTTTGCCATTGCATAGGGGCTACGCAACACTTTTATGATAAGTGCATTGGGCGGAATGAAATCAGCTGTATACGCTGGTTTTCCTGATAAAATAGCATGGGCATCTACTTTATCATAGGTCTTTCCAATATGTTTCATTCTAAATCCCCCTCTAAATATTTTTTTATACCTCGCAATTGTGATTCATATCCTGTACAACGGCATAAATTACCAATGAGATATTCTTTAATTTCATCATCGGTAGGATGTACATCATGTGCCTTTAACATAAGCGCACTCATCATCATGCCCGTCGTACAATATCCGCATTGATCTGCCCCTTCAGAGGCTAAACAGGCTGCCAACTTACTCGCCTCTACTTCTACCCCTTCTAAGGTTGTAATCTCATGATTGGTGGCTCTAAAAGTAGGGTATGCACAGGATAATACTGTTTTCCCGTCTATCCAAATGGTACACAAACCACAGTTCGTAGTATCACAACCACAACGAACGCTGAAATATCCTAATTTACGCAATGTAGTCAATAGCATTTCATCTGTTTCAATCGATATATGATGCTGTTTACCATTTACTGTTAACGTGACTTCCATTTGTCTACCTCCGATACTAATCGACGAACCATACCTACCACCATGGCTTGTCGATATGCTGATGATGCATGAGAATTGCTCTGATATGTCAACTCATTCGCTGCTAATTCACCTGCTTTACAGGCCATCTGAGGGCCTATAGCGTTTAATAGATTGCTGGCTTCTACCGCCTTACCGGGTGCACCAGGTCGTGCTCCAATATATAGAGCATATCCTTCTGTATCGTAACGAATCGCCCCCGTTAGATAAGGGAAATCACCGCGAGAATTGCGCAGAGTATCAATGGCTACGGTTGGTGGATCACAAGAAATACGGACTTCTACAAGGATATCCCGTTCTTTCCACGTCATATATGATTCTAAGGACATACGTCCCCCATGATATAAGACCACATCGGCCCGCAAGGCTAATAAGAGAGGAATTATATCGGAAAATCCGAATCGACTTGCTACGGACCCACCCATAGTAGCCATATTCCTAAACTGCACTCCTAAAATTTCATGTACCGCTTTGGGTAATAAACCGTGGGCTACAGATTGTAATGATGTATCCCGTTCCACGTCACCTTGGGTAGCCATGGCACCAATGCAAATTTCACGTTCTTTTTCATCGAGTCGTATATAATCAAGTCCCGATTGACTCATGTCAATCACTAGTGGCCATCGTCGTTTTCCCAATCGTAACCAACAGCCGCCTGCTAATAAAGGGGCTGTCTTATGTTTTATAAATAATTGATATACTTCCTCTAGTGTTTTAGGTTGTAAAACTTTTACAAAAGCTAACATATATACCTCTCTCAATGTTATAATACTATTATAATGAACAAATTAAAATTGATAGACTATTGCCAACAATTACATATTCACGCTGTAGGAATCGCTCCTTGGCCACTTCCTATGGAAGAAGCACGTCGCATTCTCTTCGAACAAGATCCTTGTCCCTTTACTGCCAGTGAATTACAGGCACGCTTACAAGGAAATACCACACTTGTGAATCCTCGTTGTGCCATTGTATGCTTATTTCCTTATTATGTGCCTACAAACGAGCCAACCAATATAGCTCGTTATACATGGGCCACCGATTACCATTTAGTCGTGCCTCACTATCTTTCTCAAATTATATCCTATTTACAGCAAGAGGAGCCATCTGCAGAATTTGAAATCCATTGTGATACATCCCCCCTAGCCGATCGCTACATGGCTTATTTAGCAGGTCTCGGATTTTACGGGAAAAATCACTGTTTTATTCATCCTTCATTAGGATCCTACGTGGTTATCGGAACGATCTTAACATCTATTCCCTTTGAACCGGATAGGCCATTACATGCTACTTGTTTAGGCTGTAACCGTTGTTTACAAGCTTGTCCAGGTCAAGCCCTCCAAGCCGATCATTTTCATTATCACACTTGTAAAAGCTATTTAACACAAAAAAAGGGAGATTTATCTGAAACGGAACAACAGATTATTGGAAAAACACCGCTCCTATTCGGTTGTGATATTTGCCAAGAAGTATGTCCTCATAACGCGCATCTTCCTATCACTCCATTTGCCGAATTTCGTCATATAGATCCACAGATATCAACCGAAGAGCTAGCCAATATGACTAACAAGCAATTCAAAGAGCGGTATGGGCATCGCGCTTTTTCATGGCGTGGGAAAAAAATTCTCCTACGCAACGAAGCGTATATTAAATCTAAAAAAGATTCTACCTAATATAGCCACTAGATGTCTTCTTTTGCCTTAGCACTATCTATATGATAGTAATGAAGTTTATCTAAGGAATAGCTTAATGGCTTACTATATAACTGTAAAAATAAATCTACTTCTGGCATATCTAAGGCTCGTAGTTTTGCCAAAATACTATCATGTGCTTCTTGAAATTCATCATTGCCAGCATGTACTTCGCGCACACATTTCATATAGGCTGCCAAAATATCTGCGGCTTTTACAAATCGACCAGTAGCTGATGTTGCATCTTCACAAATTAACGGTTCATAATCTGGTTGTAAGGGTTCTGGTAAGGTCTCTAATAATTTATGTTGTGCCGCTTTTTCAATATCTCCGTATAATTGTCGCAATGTAGCATTAAAATATTTAATCGGCGTAGGCATATCGCCTGTAAATACTTCACTAGCATCATGAAACATAGCCTTAACTGCTACTTCATTCGCATCAATGTGTCCGCCATAATAATGGTTGCTAATACATGCCAGATTATGTGCTATAAAAGCTACATCTAAACTATGTTCCTTTATATTTTCTATTTCCGTATTACGCATTAACCCCCATCGCTGAATATATTTCATGCGATGCAGAAAGGCAAATAAAAAACTTTCTTTCATATACACACGCTCACTTCTACTAACTACACATTCACAATTCTAACGTTCTATCTATACGATGGTAGCACGATAGACACCATTCATACATGCATAACCCACACTATGGCAGTCTTATGTTTTTCATATATGCTTATACCTAATAGTATTTTATATATTGTACCTATATCATTATCAAACAATCGATTTACATAGCAACGCTTTCATGCGAGTCTGTATGACTCGTTTTTTTATATCCTATCTATTCATGCTACGCAAGTGCTAAGCTTGTGCATTTTTTATATCAGAAGTGGTTTCTTTCACATTACTTACAGGTTCTTGTGTGTTCTCCACAGCTTCCTTTACATATACCACACGCTGTGGGTATGGAATATCAATACCATTAGCGTCAAATTTATCTTTCACTTCTGACATAGTACGATAGTAGACAGCCCAATAATTTTCATTTTTCACCAATGGCATGGCTCTAATTTGTACCGCATTGTCGCCAAAAGCAATAATACCAATTTCCATGTGATTCGCATTTAACACTAATTTATTCGCTTTAAAAATTTCTTTTAACAACTTAATCGCCTTATGATGATCATTATCATAACTAATATCAAAAACAAACTGAATGTACCGTTTCTTCATATAGCTACTATTCGTTAATTTTTGAGAGGTCAATAAAGAATTAGGAATAAATACAGTTTTGTTTTCTCTTGTTACAATGGCTGTATTCATGAGGTGAATATTCTTAACAGTTCCCTCTGCACCGTCAACTACGATATAGTCGCCTACTTTAAAGGTTTGAAAAAAAAGTATCATTAAGCCAGATGCAAAATTAGACATATTATTTTGCAATGCTAAGCCAATGCCGATACCGATAGCACCAAAGCCAGCTATAAAGGATGTCATAGGAATGCCCATTTGATCTGCTGCCATCAACACAACGACGGCAATCATCAAGTAATACACAATTTGGCTGACAAAGTTCATGACTGTCTTATCATATTTTGTGCGCGCAATAATTCGATCGATGGCCCGTCTTAACAGCCGTGCAATCGCTTGCCCTATAACAAATGTAACAATGGCTAATAATAAATCAGTGATATGTGCTATTAACCAATATTGAATGTTTTCAACAGCAAAAAAACCTTTATCAATGGATAGTTTTATAGAATCAAAAAATTCAAACATAGGGGCCTCTTTCTATTAATAATACATCCCTTATAGTATACCATATCTAGTGATACCACGTGGAAATCAATCTTTTTTGTGTCGTCTTATCTCTATACAAATTTCTTTTCTATATAAAATTAGTCAATTATCTATGTCCATGATATACTTACTAATATGCTATAGCAATCATTTAAAGGACGTTATATCACAGTATGATTATCAATTATAATAACGGTATGATAGGTAGCTTCTTACACCCAATACGTGTCCATAGTGTCACGATTCAAATTTACTGTACTATACTCCTTCTCATCATAGATACAGTATACTATATTTTATTACCATCATTATGAGGTCATTATGCATACATCTAAGATTACACCTTTTCCAGCACCCACTCAGTTAGCTACTGGTGGTCATGTTCATTATGATACAAATTCCCTAACAATTACTTTTGATGATATACATTACTCACTAAGTACAGGTCAATTAAACGGAGGATATCATCATACCCTAGCAGTTCGCAATCAAAAATTAAATTTTTTCATTACTACAGAGCAAGACTTACCAGGTGGTTCTGTGGCTAACTATTTAGCTAGTGAATTTGAAACATTGGACTTGCCCATTCATTTTTGTACGGCTCTACTTACTTCTGCCGATATGACAAAACATGTGTATACCAAAGTCGTACAAGATGATTGCATCGTAGAAACAATAATTACTGCTGGCATTGAACAAACTGCACACACTGCTGGTGACGGTTACCATTATAAGGAAGAAAAGGGAGAATTCTGTCCACCGGGAACTATTAATATTTTAGCCTTTACGAATAAGGCGTTAACTGACGGTGCTATGGCTAAAGCCCTTATCACTATAACAGAAGCTAAATCAGCAGCGCTACAGGATACTAATATTTCTAGCCTTCAATCGACCTCTATCGCAACTGGATCCGCCACTGATGGCATTATTCTTACCATCGATACATCTGGTGACATTTTAACTGATGCTGGTACCTTCTCATTATTTGGCGATACGCTAGCCAAAGCAGTTCGCCAAGGTTTAGTTGCATCATTAACCACATTCTAACAGAAGAGAGTATTTCTGCTATATAGTGTCACCAATTAATACTCCTCAAACCACGTTGCTATACGTTCTCTGTCTGTAGTTTTTGTTAAGGCTAACATCAACAAAATACGTGCTTTCATAGGATTTAGTGTGCCACACACTAAGTAGTTACCGAATCGATCCGTGCCTAGCGAAGACACCATACCTCCATGCGTGCGTGAAGCACGTACAACGGGAATGGAAAGCCCTTTAGTAATCCTGTAAATCTGCTCGGGAATAGTCCCATGGCCTAACCCTACCAGGATCAATCCCTCTGGTCGTGTACTCAATATAGCTTGTAATAATTGAGGGTCTATACCTGCATAACAATAGGCAATCGCCACATTTGGTAAGGAGTGTATCTGCCTAGCAAAAAACTGTGATTCATAGGTATGTTTTTTAGTGGAAGTATAGTAAAAGTATGCTTTCCCATTTTGTATGATTCCCATATGGCCAAATACAGAATTACCAAAGGTATCCACATTCGTTGTATTCATTTTGGTCACATCTCTAGCACTATCTATATAACCATTAAGAGCAACAAGTACACCCTTGGCCGCGCTATCTTCTGTACGCACTAATTGTGCTGCATATAATAAATTGAGCGGTCCATCAGCACTAATAGAGCCAGCTGGCCTCATAGCTCCTGTTATGGCGATGGGTTTTCTCGTATGTACCGTAAGATGTAAAAAATAGGCTGTTTCTTCCATACTATCGGTGCCATGTGTAATAATCACACCTGCCACATCATCTTCTTCTACAACAGACTCTACTAATTTTGCCAATGATAACCAAGTATCTGGCATAATATCAGAACTTTCCATATTAGAAAACTGAATATATTCAAAGGGGCCATAGGATTTTATATCCGGTACAGATGCGATAATATCTTGCAATGATAGAACGCCAGATGTATATCCTATTAAATCAGTCGCAGAACTACCTTTTCCTGCTATTGTTCCACCAGTACCAATTAAGACGATTTTTTTTCTTGTCATAAAAACATACTCCTACTCTACTCGTACTAGCACTACAACAAGACTACACTATAGTGATAAGGCTCCATCACTATTAATATACGCCTTATTGCGGTGCTTTATTGTATATCTAGGCTACTTCATGTAGTCTCATTTATTTCTATCTTATATTCTATCTATATTAATATTGTATATCAAATATACTATTCTTTGCTAGAAAGCTTTGTCATATCTCTAGCAATATGATAATGTAATAGTTAGAATATATTCATTGGTATGACTATTTTCTAACTAACTAGAATCATTCACAATAAGAGAGGTGCTATACATGAATGTAAATGTAGATTCACAAGTTGTATTAGATTTATTTACCACTATGAACAAAATCCCTCGTGGATCGGGCAACGAAAAAGCAATTAGTGATTTCCTAGTAAAATTTGCCAAAGATCGACACTTAGAAGTATCACAGGATGAACAATGGAATGTAATCATGCGCAAACCAGCTTCGCCAGGATATGAAGATAGACCTTCCATCATTTTACAAGGTCATATCGATATGGTCTGCGAAAAAAGTGCCGACGCAACGCATGATTTCACAAAAGATCCTATCACCTGTATTATAGATGGCGAATGGATGCACGCTGACAAAACAACCTTAGGAGCCGATAATTTAATGGGAGTAGCTATGGCATTAGCAGTCTTTGATTCTTCTACCATTGCCCACGGTCCACTAGAAGGTCTATTTACCACTAACGAAGAAACTGGTATGGAAGGGGCTGCAGCCATCAAAAAAGGTGCCCTTCAAGGTCAGTATTTACTCAACATCGATACAGAAGTAGAAGGAGAGTTTATCGTAAGTTGTGCTGGCGGTTGCCGTATCGATGTAGGTATTCCTTTACTTAGAGAATATCCAAGTGACATCTATGATGCTGCATTAGAAATATCGATTGATGGATTACTAGGTGGCCACTCTGGCATTGAAATCCATAAACAACGGGCTAATGCATTGCAAATACTAGCCAGAGCTCTTTATGACCTATCTCATGAATATTCCTAC
>QWCD01000665.1_pt1 | contig 11128 bp, 10 predicted proteins | sample 1972461 | NCBI WGS metagenome assembly QWCD01 (sample SAMN09866717, study PRJNA288562) | Human vaginal metagenome isolate term4_vaginal, whole genome shotgun... | isolation source: vagina | host: Homo sapiens | place: USA: California | reverse complement strand
AAAATCATGTTCATTAGCAAACGATCGCATTAAAGCTGTAAATGAATAATCATCTAAATTTTGAACAGTAGTAATATCTCAAGATTCATTATCTAATCATGGTTTTAAAATTGTTAATAATTGTGAATTTTTGAATATATATTTTTTTTGTTTTTGGTATAAAAAATGCACTCTTGCTAAAGTCTTTTTCATTAAAATATCATAGGTTGTTGGTGTTTTATTTAAATAAACATTTTCAAACATACTCCAACGAGAAATTAAAATGTTTTCTAAAGCGTTTCAAGAGTGTTTTGAAAAACATAATTGATCGTTAAAAACTATTGCCTTTTTAAAGATATTATCATAGTCTATATTTCCATACTTGGTTCCTGTAAAATGAGAATCACGTGGCAAATAATCTAAACGATCTGCATCAATTTGAGATGAAATAACCTGTTGCATTCACATTTTTTTGGATTTATGATCAATTATATTAGCAACATCAACTGGATTGATATTATGTTTAATTAAAATTTTATTAATTTCACTTTTAGGATTAGTAATAATCATTTGACCAATTTTTTCATGATTATAATTTGTTGCATATTCAAAAGTATGGGAAAAAGGACCATGACCAATATCATGTAATAAGGCTGCAGCACAAACAATCTTTTTATTATTTATTAAATCGTGTGTATCAGATTTAATGAATTTTAATGAATCTAAAAGTTTTCTTGTAACTTGGAAAACACCAATACAATGAGTAAAACGTGTATGAGTAGCACTTGGGAAAATTGATCAACTTGATCCTAATTGCTTTATATTATTTAAACGCCAGAACTCTTTTGTTTTAATTAATTCATAAGCTCATTCATATTGTTCATCAAACGTAATTAAACCATGAATAGGATCTTTTATAAAAAAATTTTTTACCATAATAATTATTAATCCAAAATTTTTAAAATATTTATTAAATTTTTTAATACTTTTTCGCGTCCTAAATAACAAATTGTTTTAGCTAATTCTGGACCATGCGAACTAAATGTAGTTGCAATACGAATTGGCATGTATAAATTAGCACCTTTGTTATTAGTTATTATTTGAACTTTTTTAATTATTTCTTTTATAAATTCTTCATTAAATTCATCATTAATTATTAATTGTTCATAAAAAACACGAACAACAGTTATTAATTGGTTTTTTTTAATATAATCTACATCTGATGCTAATACTTTTTTATCACAATTAAATTGTTCAATTACTAAATCAATTAGTTGTTTTAAATTAATAATATGAGATTTAAATAATAGACATTTATTAATAAAAGTATAATCATTCAAAACTAATTCTTTAGTTAATGAATGTTTCTTTATAAAATTGATAAATTCTTCTTGGGTAATATTATTAAAATATTGTGTTGAAAACCAATTCATTTTATTGATATCAAAAAAGGCGGGGGATTTTGATAAATTATTGATATCAAAATTTTTAATCATCGTTTCTAAACTCATTATTTCATCGTTATTTTTTGGGCTTCAACCTAATAATGCAACAAAGTTTGTAATAGCATGTGGCCAATAACCATCTTTTTCATAATCAGACACAAACTGTTTTAAAGATAAATTTCGCTTTGATAATTTTTTTCCTGTCTCATCAACAATAATTGACAAATGACCATATTTAATTTTTGTTATATCATAATTTAAGGCCTGAGCAATCGCTAATTGATAAGGTGTATTAGAAATATGCTCTTCTCCACGAATGACATGTGAAATTTGCATTTCATAATCGTCAATTACAACTGCAAAATTATACATTGCAATCTTATTTGATTTTAAAATGACAGGATCAGTTAAAGCACTACCTGGAATACTAATTTTACCCCGAATTAAATCATCCCAGCTATATTCCATATTTTCATTAATTTTTAAACGAATTGTGTATTCTTTATTTTGTAATAAGTTACTTTCAATTGTTTTTTTATCTAAATTTAAACAGTGCCGTTTGTATTTAGGTGTTTGATGTGATTTTTCAGCTAATTCGCGATCTGCATCTAATTGTTCTTTACTACAAAAACAAAAATAAGCTTTTTTTTGATCAACTAGATCTAATGCTAATTTTTCATAATGTTTTAATTTTTCAGATTGGATATATGGGCCAAAAGCTTTAGGATTACGAATTGATTCGTCTGGAATAATACCCATTCATGCTAAAAAATCTAGTTGGGAATTAATTCCCCCTTCCACATTTCTTTCAATATCAGTATCTTCAATACGAATAATAAAATCCCCACCATAAGCTTTTGCTAGTAAATAATTAAATAAAGCTGTTCGCGCTCCTCCAATATGTAAATAACCGGTTGGTGATGGAGCATAACGTGTTCTAATTTTCATTAATAATTAAATCTTCCTTATTTTTTAATTTTATGCGAATAAATGAACTACCTGCACCACTTAAAATTGTATAAAAACCATCGGATAATAATTCATTATATTTGTATTTAATATTAGGGTATAGCTCAAAACAGTATTCTTGTAGATCATTATGTATGTTAGCTACAATGTTCTCTTTTAAATTTTTAATAATTATTTTAAAATTATTTTTAATAACATGTCATGAATTATCATCAAATTTTTCAAAAACAATTTTTGTATTTACATTAACATTCATTAAATAAACTTCATAATTTAATTTAAATTGACCGGTCAAATCCTCTAAAACACTTCCGTAATCACTTATATAAGCTGTTTTATAGCCTGATAAAAAAAAGGGAATATCAGCACCTAATTTATTAACAACATCTTTATAATTAATTTCTTTAATACCCTCAAATTCTAGAATATATTTCATAATGGCTGCAGCGTTTGATGAACCACCACCTAAGCCTGCACCAATTGGAATTCTTTTTTTAATATTAATTCGATAATGATTTTTAATATGATAAGTATGACGAATCCATTCTAATGTCTTATGAACTAAACGGCTATAAACATAAATTTCATTGGTTTCATTGTAGTAATGAACATCATCAATATTTTTTTCTATTTTAGTAGGATCATAATTTTCCACCGAAATCACTCGAATTTCTTCTTCAATACTTTTTTTAGCGAAGAATTTGTCGTAGATAAAAAGCCCTATGAAAGCAAGAATTAAGCCTATAAAACTTCCTAAAATAGATTGATTTTCTGTAAATCCTAGCTTATCCGTAACCAAATAGCCGATTATCATCATAAGAGGTGGAAAAACATAGGCAATTGCAGCTGCTTTAATGACTTCTTTTTCTGCAATTTCCAAGGTTACTAAATCTCCTACCTTTGCTTTCTTATCTGTTTCAAATTCAAAGTCTTTTCCATATTTACTTGCTCCATGGCATTGATTACAATGAGAACAAGAAGAATCTTTAAATAGTTTTACAGTAATCTGTTTTCCATCAATTTTTTGAACAATTCCTTTATTTTCCATATTTGTAACCTTCTTTCCTTAAATTCATATTTCATTATAACATAAATTTTGAAAAGCGGCAGTAAGAATTTTATAATAGCTTTGCTATTCTTGGTAGTTATTTATTTATTTCCAACTACTTTTCATACACAGGAACAAAAAGAATGGTTAGATATTTATTTCGGAAATTTTATATATCTTGCCTTTTTTGTATTGTTTTTATATGGAGTTCGTATGTGGTATGAAACCATAGCGGAGAAAATAGTGTTTGAGATTCGGCTTTATTTCGGATTATTTTCTTTTTTTGCTTCTCTTGCTCTTTTCTTTCTATGGAATGGAGGCGTTTCTTTCCAAAGTTTGGAAGTAACTCAAACGATGAGGGATATTATTTTATCTCAGATGATTTATGAATTTCATACAGGACTTATCGCAGCCTACGCTATGTATTTACTTTTAAATTGGAATATTTATCCTTTTTATTACTGTATGTATGCTATGCTTGTCGGATCTATTTTATTTTTCTTTTTGGTTGTATATAAGCCATTGAAGAAGAGATACTCTCATTGGAAACAGGTGAAAAGAGAAAGAATAGAAAGAGAGAGAGCAGAAAGAGCGATTCAAGAGCAGATTAAAATTAAAAAAGCTTTAGAAAAAGAAGAAGCACGAAAGGTTGCTCAATTTGAACAGCGAAAGATAGAGTTGATTCAAGAAAGAGCTAGAGGCTTTGAAATGGGGCAGTTGATGAGTAGTGTAGATTTAGACGATGATGAAGAGGAAGAAGAACAGGAAGAATTTGAATCAAATTCAGAGAATACAGAAGTAATGGAAGAAGAAAAAGAAGAGCAAGAATTTCAAGTGGATATTTTCGCAGAAGAATTAGAGAATAAAAAGTAAAGGTGGAGTGAAAAGATGTTAAAAAAATATTTAGGAAGAATTTTTGGAATGTTTTCAGATGATATTGGAATTGATTTGGGAACATCGAATACTTTGATTTGTGTTAAGAATAAGGGGATTATACTAAATGAACCATCTGTGGTAGCAATTCATACAAAAACAAAGGAAATTTATGAAGTAGGAGAAAGAGCCAAAATGATGATTGGTAGAACTCCACAAGCGTATGATACCATTCGACCTTTGAAAAATGGAGTGATTGCAGATTATGAAATTACAGAAAAGATGTTAAATTCTTTTTATAGAAGAATTTCCAATCGATTATTATATAATCCAAGAGTTATCATCTGTGTTCCTGCCGGAATTACTCAAGTAGAAAAAAGAGCAGTCATTGATGTAACACGGGAAGCAGGAGCAAGAGAAGCTTTTTTAATAGAAGAGCCTATGGCGGCTGCGATTGGAATTGGAATCAATGTATTTGAACCGGAAGGAAGCATGATTGTTGATATTGGGGGAGGAACAGCGGAATTAGCAGTCATTTCTTTAGGAGGAGTCGTAAGAAAGTCTTCTTTCCGAGTGGCAGGGGATAAATTTGATGCAGATATTATTGAATACATTCGTCAAACACATAACTTGTTAATTGGAGAAAAAACAGCGGAAGATATTAAAAAGGCAATTGGAACCGTGGTAGAATTAGAAGAGGATTTGTCTGTGGATGTGAGTGGTCGAAGCTTGTTGAACGGATTACCAAAAGATGTGAAAGTTTATGCTTCTGAGTTAATTCCTGTATTAAATTCTTCTGTACAAGAAATTATTGAAGAAATTAAAATTATTTTTGAAAAAACTCCACCGGAATTAGCAGCGGATATTCGAAGAAGAGGAATTTATATTACCGGAGGAGGAGCACTACTACGAGGAATTGATCAAAGAATGGCAGAAAATTTGAATTTAAAAGTAGTGCCTGTGGAAAATCCATTAAATGCTGTTATTGATGGAATCACTATTCTTTTGAAGAATTTTAGTATTTACAAATCTGTTTTAGTTTCTACAGAGACAGATTACTAGGAAGAAAGAGGTTAAAATGAAAAAGTGGCTTGCTTGGATTTTCTATATGAGTATTTCTTGCTTTTCTTTTGCAGATTATTTTTTGAGCAATGGAGAGGTCACTTTTTATTTTGATGTGAATGAAAAAGAAATTTCTTATCTACGAGGAGATGCTTTGTATCCATTGGATATTTCTAGAATTCGTTTCTATTGGATTGATGAAAAGGAAGATGTCTATGATTTTCAAGCATCCGTAAAAAAGGTAGAAAAAGAAGGAGAAAATGTATTGGCAGTTTCTTATGCTCTAGATCATTCTGAGTGGAAAATTACCTTTATCCCCTCTTTTCAAAAGAAAAATCAATTATTTGCTTTTTTAGAAGGAAATATTCAGCAAAAAGGTTACCTTGTTATGGAGATTTCCCCACAGCAGGAAAATCGGTATATAAGAACAGAAAAAGAAGAACAGAATTTAGAATATGAAAATTTTATGATTAGTAGTAATCGAAAAGCTCTTTCTTTATATTTGTCAAAAGATTCTTCCCTTTCGGAATTTCAGCTTGAGAGAGTATTAAAAGCTAGTAAAAAATTTCGAGAAGATAGACTTTACTATATTTTTGATAAGATGCAAGAAGGAAAGCAGCAAGTAGCTTTCACATTTCATTTTTATCAAAAAGAAAAAGAGGAATGGAAAACTTTTGAGGAACTATTTTTAGAAGAGAAAGCAGCAGCCTTATTTTTTCAACAAAGTTATGAAAAAATGAGGTCTTCTAAAATTCTTTCTAAAAATTTGGAGTATTTGGATTTATTATCTTCTCGGGTATATATCCCGAACTTTCTTTCCTATGCAAAGGCAAGAATGTCTTACTTGGAAAAGCAACAACTATTGTTTATTCGAGCTTTGTACCATATGACGGAAAATCATCAGAGAATTTTAGAAGATGTTAACCTACGGAAAAAAGAAATAGATAGTGTTCATTATTTTTATTATGCTCTACTATATGCAGAGAAAACACAACAAAGAATCGATCAAAATTTGGTCAATAAACGATTATTACCTCAAATTTTGTCGATCTATGATGAAATGACAGAGGATGGAAGATTGATTGCGGTTGAGGATTCCCTAGAAGCCTATGCTTCCTATTATCGCCTTTTAAGCCTTTTAGAAAAAAGGGTAGAATTCTCGTCAGAATTGGAATTTATTCAGGAAAGAAAAGAAAAGTTATATTCCTATATACACAAAGCTTTTTTATATCATGGAGCTTTTAAAGATAGAAGTTTCGAAGAAAGTGTGAATGTAAAAAATATAGAATATATTTTTTTATTACCAAAATCGATACAGCAAACAACTCTAAAACAATGGTATGAAAAAAATTATGATAAAAATTTAGGTGTGATTCATTATTTTGGAGAAAAGGATTTGGATATGGTTCATAATTTAAAAATGATTTCTATCCTTTATGAAATGGGAATGCAAGATGAGGCGGAACAGTTATTAAGAAACTTGGAGCAATATATGAGAAGAAGCCAAAATTATGTTTTGGAGGAATATAGTCTTGTAGACAAAGCGGAAAAACAGGAGATAGAAATTTCTGCTAGAGCACTATATTATTATTTGTTGGCAAACTGGAACAGGGAGCAATATCATGGGAATGAAAGATGAATTAGAAAGTATTCTCTTCCTAGGAGGAGATGAAAATAAAGTGAAAGATTTGGCAAAATTTTTCTCCATTTCTTTAGAAGATATGTTGAAGCTCATTGAAGAGTTGAAAGAAGATAGAAAAGATACCGGAATTTGTATTGAAATGGATGCTGATTTGGTCTATCTTGTGACAAATCCTAAAAATGGAGAGATCATTCATCAATATTTTGAACAAGAAGTAAAACCTAGGAAGTTATCTGCTGCAGCGATGGAAACTCTTTCTATTATTGCTTATAAGCAACCGATTACAAAAAGAGAAATTGAGAAAATTCGAGGTGTTGGTGTGGATCATATCGTACAAACTTTGGAGGAGAGAAATTTAGTCCGAGTTTGTGGATATCGAGATAGTATTGGACGACCTAAGTTATATGAAGTCAGTAATAAATTTTTAGGTTATATGGGAATATCGTCTTTGGAGGAATTACCGGAATATAGACAGATACAGGAGGAATTAGATGGAAGAGAATAAAATCCGTATCAATAAATTTTTGGCTTCCAAAGGGGTGGCTTCTCGCAGACAAATTGACCTTTGGATTGAAGAAGGGAAAATTTTGGTCAATGGCATTTTAGCCACTTCAGGACAAAAAGTGAGTGCAGAAGACAAGATTCTTGTCAATGGAAAAATGATTTCTGAAAAAGAGGAGAAGAAAGTTTACTATATACTATACAAAGAAGAAGAAGTACTTTCTGCAGTAAAAGACGAAAGAGGACGAAAAACAGTTGTGGATTGTATTCCAACGAAAGCTCGTATTTTTCCGGTAGGACGTTTAGATTATCGTACAAGCGGCTTGATTTTACTTACGAACGATGGGGAGTTGTTCAATCGAGTGATGCACCCAAGGGCTGAAATTTTTAAGACTTATGAGGTTTTAGCAAAAGGACATTTGACAAGAGAACAGTTAAAAACTCTCGAAGAAGGAGTAGAACTGGAAGAAGGGAAAACTCTGGAAGCTCTGGTAGCAAAGGTAAAGTACGAGAAAGGAAATACTTTTTTTGAGATTTCTATTCGAGAAGGTAGAAATCGGCAAATTCGTCGTATGGTAGAAGCAGTAGGAAGTCGAGTTTACCGGTTACGAAGAACCAAGATTGGAAGATTATCTTTAGAGGGATTAAAATTAGGGCAATATAGAAGATTACAGGAAGAAGAAATAGAATATTTATATTCTTTATAATAGAAGGAGGAAAGAAATGTCTTTAAGTAGAGAAGAAGTTTTAAAAGTAGCAAAACTGGCGAAATTAAAATTTTCAGAAGAAAAAATAGAGAAATTTCAAGAAGAGTTGAATGATATTTTAGGTTATGTGGATATGTTAAATGAAGTTGATACCACGGAAATAGAACCTTTGATTTATGTACACGAAGCTCAAAATAATTTTAGAGAAGATGAGGCAAGAGCTTCCTTAGAAGTAGAAGAAGTATTAAGAAATGCACCGAATGCAGAAGATGGAGCGATTATTGTTCCAAGAGTCGTTGGGGAAGAATAAGGAGGGAAGTAGGCTTGAAAAAGATATATGAAATGACAGCCAAAGAATTACACCAAAGTTTTCTGGCTGGAGAATACAGGGCAGTAGAAATCGTAGAAGCCTTTTTTCAAAGAATTGAGGCAGTAGAAAGTAAGATTAACAGTTTTGTTTCTTTGAGAAAAGAAAAGGTTTTAGAAGAAGCAAAACAATTAGATGAAAAGAAATTATCCGGGAAAGAATTAGGCAGCCTTGCAGGAGTTGTGGTAGCATTGAAAGATAATATGCTATGTCAAGGGGAAAAAGTAACAGCAGCTTCTAAAATTTTAGAAAATTATGAGGGAATTTATGATGCAACGGTTGTGTCAAAATTAAAAGAAGCCGATGCTCTCATTCTTGGATTTACAAATATGGATGAATTTGCTATGGGAGGAACAACAAAGACTTCTTATCATAAAATGACAGCAAATCCTTATGATATAACACGAGTTCCAGGAGGGAGTAGTGGAGGGGCTGCATCATCAATAGCAGCTCAACAAGTTCCTTTGGCTTTAGGATCGGATACTGGAGGAAGTATTCGGCAACCTGCCTCTTTCTGTGGAGTGGTAGGATTAAAACCAAGTTATGGAAGAGTATCGAGATATGGGCTTATGGCTTTCGCTTCTTCTTTAGATCAAATTGGACCTTTGGCAAAAAATGTGGAAGATATTGCTTATGCGATGAATGTCATTGCAGGAACAGATGATTACGATGCAACGGTGGAAGAAGTAGAAGTTCCTGATTACACTTCTTTCTTGGGAAAAGAAATTCGAGGAATGAAGATAGGAGTTCCTAAAGAATATTTTATTGAAGGAATTCGAGCAGAAGTCAAAGAAATTATCATGAAATCGATTGACACGTTAAAAAGTTTAGGAGCAGAAATTATTGAAATTTCTTTACCTCATACCAAATATGCAGTACCGACTTACTATGTCTTAGCTCCGGCAGAAGCAAGCTCAAATTTGGCTCGTTTTGATGGAGTACGTTATGGATATCGAAGTGAAAATTCTCAAAATATAGAAGACTTGTATATAAATTCCAGAACGGAAGGTTTTGGAGATGAAGTAAAAAGAAGAATTATGATAGGAACCTATGTATTAAGTGCCGGTTTCTATGACGCTTACTTTAAAAAAGCTCAAAAAGTGAGAAGATTGATACAAGAAGATTTTATCAAGGCTTTTGAAACTGTGGATGTGATTGTAACACCAGTAGCTCCAAGTCCAGCCTTTCAGTTATCAGAACAAAAAACTCCAATTGAATTATACCTAGAAGATATTTTTACCATTCCTGCAAACTTAGCAGGGATTCCGGGACTATCTGTACCGGCAGGTTTGGCAGGAGGTCTTCCGGTGGGAATTCAATTCTTAGGAAAAGCTTTCCATGAAGGAGACTTATTACAAGTGGGAAGTGCTTTTGAAAAGGCAAGAGGAGATTGGAAATTACCTATTTTAGATTAGTAAGGAGAGAGAACTATGGCAAGAGAATGGGAGTCTGTCATTGGATTGGAAGTGCACCTTCAATTAAAGACAGGAACAAAAGTTTGGTGTGGATGTAAAGCAGATTATGATGGGGATGGAATGAATACTCATACCTGTCCAATTTGTTTGGGGCATCCCGGAACTTTACCAAAATTAAATAAAAAAGTAGTAGAGTACGCAGTAAAAGCTGCTTTGGCATTAAATTGTAAAATCAATCATCACAGTGCATTTGATAGAAAAAATTATTTTTATCCGGATGCTCCTAAGAATTATCAAATTACACAATTTGAAAAATCTTATGCGGAAAAGGGGCACTTAGATTTTAGACTAAATTCAGGGAGAGAAGTAAGAGTAGGAATTACAAAGATTCAAATTGAAGAAGATACTGCAAAATCGATTCATGCTTCACATGAGTCTTTTATGAACTATAACAGAGCTTCCATTCCTTTGGTTGAAATTATTTCCGAACCGGATATGAGAAGCTCAGAAGAAGCTTATGAATATTTGAATACTTTAAAGAGTATTATTAAATATACAGGAGTCAGCGATGTTTCTATGGAATTAGGTTCTCTTCGTTGTGATGCAAATATTTCCGTTATGGAAAAGGGAGCAACTAAGTTTGGAACAAGGGTAGAAGTGAAAAACTTAAACTCTTTCAAAGCAGTGGCGAGAGCCATTGATTATGAAATTGGCCGTCAAATTGAAACCATTGAACAAGGCGGAAGTATCGACCAAGAAACAAGATTATGGGATGATGAAGCACAAATTACCCGTGTCATGAGATCAAAAGAAGAGGCAATGGATTATCGTTATTTCCATGAGCCTGATTTGTTACAATTATACATTCCTCAATCCAGAATTGATGAAATTCAAGCAAGTATGCCGGAATCTAAGGCAGAAAAATTAGTAAGATTTACCAAAGACTACGAATTACCCGAATATGATGCTCAAGTATTAACGGAAGAAATGGAATTGGCAGATTATTTTGAAAAAGTAGTAGAAGTGTCGAAAAATCCAAAATCAAGCTCTAACTGGATTATGACGGAAGTATTGCGACATTTAAAAGAGACAGGAAAAGAAATAGAAAGTTTTGAAATTT
>QWCD01000375.1_pt1 | contig 11141 bp, 7 predicted proteins | sample 1972461 | NCBI WGS metagenome assembly QWCD01 (sample SAMN09866717, study PRJNA288562) | Human vaginal metagenome isolate term4_vaginal, whole genome shotgun... | isolation source: vagina | host: Homo sapiens | place: USA: California | reverse complement strand
AGACAAATTACTTATAATATCACCCGTTATAATGAAGGCCGTTCTTATGTACAATCCTTTACATTTGATTACGAGCCAGATCGCACTATCCTTTGGGGCCTACAAAAAATAAAAGATACCCAAGATCCTACGTTAACATTCTTAGCAGCGTGTCGTTCCGCTGTATGTGGTGCTTGTTCCGTAAGAGTTAACGGTCAAGCTATGTTAGGTTGCGAAGCTAAAATTGATGAAGTCACAGAACGATTCCATAGCGATACGATTGATATTGCTCCTATCGGTAATTTCCGTGTGATTCGCGACTTGGTCGTTGATTGGGAAGCCAAAGTAGATCGCTTACGTACAGTAGCTCCTTGGATTTATATGAAGGCGGAATTTGCCAAAGGCAACGTGCGTCAAACACCAGCCGATTTCAAAAAATTCGTAGCCGGTACAGAATGTATTCTTTGTGGTTGTTGTGCCTCAGAATGTAATAAATTGACTGCCAACGAAGAAGACTTCTTAGAACCATATGTATTTACTAAGGCCAATCGCTTTGTATTGGATAGTCGTGACGAAGCCCCATTTGCTCATATCAATCCTGCCTTAGCTCATGGCTTATGGAAATGCGTACACTGCATGAACTGTATCTCCCGTTGTCCTAAACATTTGAAACCAGCTCACGATATTTCCAATATGCGTAGAGAAGCAACAAAAGATGGTAATTTTGGTACAGGCATTGACCAAAAAGGGCCACGTCATGCATTAGCTTTCAAAGACGACTTGAAGAAAACAGGGCGCTTGAAAGAAGTATCCATGAGCTTGAAATCCGATGGTATCGTGGACTCCTCTAAACAAATGTTCTACGCATTACGATTAATGAAACATGCTAAAATCAATCCATTGGAATTAATCGTACCGCAACAACCAGTAAACGGTATTGACGGCGTTCGTAAGCTTATCAAAATGGCAGAGGAGGCTAGCAAATAATGAAATACGCATTTTTCCCTGGCTGCGTACTTGAAAGTGCAGCAAAAGAAGACTATATGGCAACCAAAGCGGTTGCTAAACGCTTAGGTATTCAAATTGAAGAGATTAATGGCTGGACCTGTTGTGGTGCTTCTCATGTGCAAGACATCGAGCCATTGACAACCTTGGCTACCAATGCTCGTAACATTGCCATCGCCGAAGAACAAGGTCTCGATATTCTCACTGTATGTAATACATGTACTCTTATGCTTCGAGAAGCCAAAAAAGAATTAGATGAAAACGCCACTAAACGGACAGAGGTCAACAATATGCTCGCACAAATTGGCAAAGAGTATAAAGGTACTTCAAACATCACTCATTTCTTATGGGTCTTAATTCGCGATTATGGATTAGATAAACTCCGTACACAAGTGATAAAACCACTAACTGGTTTACGGGTGGCTGAATATTATGGTTGCCATATTCTTCGTCCGCAAGAAACAATGGACTTTGAAGATTACCAATTGCCAACTAGCTTATTTGATTTAATTACCGCCATTGGTGCGACACCAATCGACTTCTCTCGCAAATTAGATTGCTGCGGTTTCCATGCCGTATATCCTGCGCATGATTCAGTTATGCAAATGACTGGTTCCATCAATGCAGATGCAGTCAAAGAAGGGGCGGATTGCGTAGTAACTCCTTGCCCTCTTTGCCAAATGCAATTGGATATGTTCCAAAAAGAAGCAGAACAAACTGTATCGAAAGGAAAAGACATGCCAATCTTGCACATGTCACAATTAATCGGCTTGGCGCTTGGCATCAGTCCTAAAGAAATGGGTATGACCTCTCGTCACTTAACTGATGTAGGTTCTATCTTACAGTACATATAATGTACACATGCCATATCGTATAGTCTATGTGCTATGGCATCTATCACACAATAGGTACCTATACCTAACATACTAGGAGGTTATCACAAAATAGCCTCCACAAACATAGAGGAACGTTGATAAAAAATACGAACTACACTTCCCAAATTATGTCCAAATTTGGAGTGCCGTTCAATAGCAACGTTCCTCTATGTTTATGTTAATAAGGAAAAATATCTCAACATATCCTTTTCATTACTCTAGTGTGGTCATGGTCAAGTCTAGTACCACTGCATACAGTTACATCAAATCGGAGAAATCTAGCCGACTCGTATCCCATTAGATTATGCATTTTACTTAAATAAACAACACCTTTCTATTGCCCCCAAATAATGAAATTATATACAAAAACTACTAATATGTGTATATGTAGCGTACTCTACATAAGAGATACCGCTATGTCAAAACAAGTATGAATATCTGTATGGAATCGATATATGACAATACGTACTGATCCGATAATCACTTTCTTAATTTATATACTACGATATAAGAGTCAAAATATAGCTATATACTATTTTATTAGGCACATAGTAGACAATGTATAGTTCTCCTAGTAACAAAATTCAATTCTTCCCAAAGCATAGAAAAGACGTACCGTAATGAGCCATAGTCTCTTTACGATACGTCTTTTCTATGTGTCTATAAAATTCTTATAGATTAATCTTTAATTGTCACAGAACGGCTGATAGCGCGACGGAAATAAGGTACTAAGCGAAAGGCTACTTGGTAAATCACAAAGCCTATAAGAACCACACTTAACCCGCCAATAACAGCTATATCGCCTGCTGCATACATAGCATATAGACAATATACTAACGCAATCACTAGGAACGGTTTAATGCGCGAGCGCATCGCTAGTGGTGCATGTTCCGTTTTTAATAATTTACTAGCTGCTAACAATGTCAAAATATAAGGAAATACATTGGTAACAACTGCTAGATTAACTAAGTTAACAAACTGACGATTTAAACTTTCATCGGTCGTCATTAACGCCATCCCCGTTTGTACCGTTAAAATAATAACGAGTCCACGTACAGGTGCGTCGGCACGATTAACCCGAGCAAAAATCTTAGGGAATAGTCCTTCTTCTGCACAAGATTTAAATACGCGAGATAATGTAAATTGCCAACAAAGAATGGCACCACAACAAGATATGACCATCATGGCCATAACAATCTTGCCGATTGTATCATTAAACATATAGGCAAAGGTAAGTCCAAATGGTGCGGTAGAGTGTAATAAGTCTACATGTGGCACAATCCCTGCCATAACATTCGTGGAAAAAATATAAATAACCGCTACGATTAATGTACCAAAGAATGTAGCAATTGGTACATTCTTTTTCGGATTTTCTACTGCATCTGCATTAGCTGCTGCTGATTCAAAGCCTAAAAAACTCCAAAGCGTCAATGCGATGGATTCACTAACTGCATCAAAGAATGGTATTCCATTAGGGTTCCAGACGGATACATACATATCCGCACTAAAGTAGTACCAACCAACGGTACTGATAAAAATAACGGGTAGTACGGATCCCCATACGGTAATATTACCAATTCTTCCTGTTCGACGATTGCCTCCAAAATTAAGAATCGCCGCTAACCAAAGTAAAACAATGGTGGCTTCACTAATTTGCCACGGATTCAATCTGACATCAAATAATACAGCTGCGTAGCCGACTGCAGAAATAGCAATCGCTACATTAGCAATGACAAGCGATACGGCATATGCGTAGTTCGCCATAAAATGCCCGGTTCTACCAAAAGTATACTCCGAGTAACCGCCCATGCCACCTCGTTTAGTAGAGAACATACCGCATTGTGCAAAGATGTATGCTAATACTAACGAGCCCAAAGCCGTTACTAACCATGATAAAATCGAAATTGTCCCTACCTGTGCAAGTTGTGTAGGTAACATAATAATTCCTGCGCCAAACATATTAGCGGCTACCAAAGTGGTAAGCTGGAATACAGACATTTTTCTAGCGGTTGTTTTCATGTATCAATCCCCTTTCTCCGGTGGTGAATTTTTTCTCGTCCATAATTCACTGTAATGGTTTAATACCGCCTACACGTACATCAGTTCTCGCGGAAATGGGCAAGAATGTGATGACGTTAAAATTGTGTATTCTATTGTCAGTATACTTGCTAGTATCATTTATACATAATTACAATCATATGATACTATTCATGTTCAAAACTCTTATATAATTATAATTATCTATAAACAAATGCATCAGTATCTGTTTCTTAGTACTGATTTATAATACCATCATTTTCATGAGAATGAAAGTGTTTTTTTACAATAAAAAATGCTTACCAACCTAGTTATTATCTATAATGGCAAGGCTCTATACGAATGAGATTGTCATATATGGCTTATTACCTACACTTTCCACGCTACTACGCTCTACTATTCTCCAATAGAGGAGATTAAAAATTACACATATTGAATAAAAACGGATATTTTAGCCATATATCTCTAATATTTTCTATTTTAACTACCCTAGCTGCATATTTTACCCATTTCTCCGCTTATAGTTTGTAAAATTTTACGGCTTACCTAACCTAAATCGTCTGTATAAAAAAAGCTATCGCCATATGTCCATGATACATAGACATATAGCGATAGAAGAGTGTCACCTGATCCTATCGATAAAGATATTAAGGTTCAACTTGTTGAATGATGCGTAACCATTCTTGTATTTGGGCTTCTTCACGGTGAATCACCGCTTGTCCAACCTGCCGCTGCCGAGCTACGCATTCTGGTGCAGTGCCACTATAATTATTTCTACCTTTCACGCAAGATTCTATCGTAATCGCATCTAAAATATCCGCTTCAAAATGGGGCGAAATGGCTTTAAAGTCTTCTACGGTCAAATCTAATAATACGCAGTGATTTTGAATACAATGTTGCACCGCAGCACCTACGATTTCATGAGCTTCTCTAAAAGGTACGCCCTTTTTAGCCAAATAATCTGCCATATCCGTAGCATTGGAGAAATCATCGGCTAATACATCATGCATCCGCTTGCCGTTTACTTTCATACCACGAAGCATAGCCGCATTGATGGATAAGCCAAAATGAACGGTATCTATCGCATCAAAAATACCTTCTTTATCTTCTTGCATATCTTTATTATAGGTCAATGGCAGTCCTTTTAATGTGGTCAATAATCCTAGCAAGTGACCGTAAATACGACCCGTTTTACCACGTACTAATTCGCATACGTCAGGATTTTTCTTTTGTGGCATAATGCTAGACCCCGTACAGTGGGCATCATCTAATTCGATAAATCCAAATTCAGTAGTGGACCATAGGATCAATTCCTCACTAAGACGACTCAAGTGCATCATACATAGAGAAGCAAAGCTCAAAAATTCTACTACATAATCACGATCACTCACTGCATCCATACTATTTTCATAGATGGAAGAAAATCCTAATAGTTGTTGCGTATATGATTGATCAATGCCATAGGTACTTCCAGTTAAGGCCCCTGCACCTAAGGGCATGCTATCCGCATGAGTAAACACTAAAGGCAATCGTTCAAAGTCCCGTTGCATCATGGAAAAGTAGGCCATCATGTGATGTGAAAACAATACAGGCTGCGCCCGTTGTAAATGGGTATAGCCAGGCATGATAACATCTTCATACTTGCTAGCCACTTCTAAAATAGCTTTTTGCATATCTACTAATAACGTCGCCATATGAACTACTTCTTTACGTACTAGCATATGCAAATCTACGGCGCATTGGTCATTGCGGCTACGTCCCGTATGAAGTCGCCCTCCAGCTTCACCGATAGCATCAGTTAATCGTTTTTCAATATTCATATGAATATCTTCTAAGGCTACGGAAAAGTCGAAGGACCCGCTTTCAATTTGTTCTCGAATGGCGGTTAAGCCCTCTACAATAGCATCACAATCAGCTTGTGAAATAATGCCTTGTTTTGCTAACATCTTGGCATGTGCTTTACTGCCTGCAATATCCTCTGCATACATTCGTTGATCAAAAGCGATGGAAGATGTGAAATCTTCTACCGCTTTATCGGTTCCCTTTGTAAATCGGCCACCCCATAATTTTGCCATGTAATACTCCTTTTCTTACCATACCTAGCAAGAAGAACCTCAGTCACATATACCGATGTGGCTGAGGTTCTTTACACGCCTATGTACCAATGCATCGGTGATAAGTAGTCCATAGGTATATAGTATCGTCTATGTATGGTGCTACTAATTATTGATGAGATTTTTCTTTCATTAATGCATTAATTTTTAATGGCAATCCAAATAGATTAATAAAGCCTTCTGCATCTGCTTGATTATATACATCATCTTCTTCAAAAGTAACAAATTCTTGACTGTATAAAGAATATGGACTAGTGGCACCAGCACTCATAATGTTGCCTTTGTATAAATGTAATGTAACTCTTCCTGTCACTGTTTGTTGTGTAGTGTCTACAAAGGCTTGAAGTGCATCTCGCAATGGAGCAAACCACATGCCATCATATACTAATTCAGCATATTTATTGGCGATTTGTTCTTTATAGTGGTATGTAGCTCTATCAAGGCAAAGATATTCTAGTTCTCTGTGGGCATACATAATAATCGCTCCCCCTGGATTTTCATAAACTCCACGAGATTTCATGCCTACCAATCTATTTTCTACAATATCTACAATGCCGATACCATTTTTTGCACCTATATCATTAAGCATTTGTAATAAAGCAAGTGGACTTGCTTGTTTTCCATTCACCGCTACTGGTACACCTTCTTTAAAATCGATGGTCACCTCTGTTACGGCATCTGGTGCTTCCATTTGTGATTTACATACTAATAATACATCATCTTTTGGTGCGTTAGCAGGATCTTCTAAATGACCGCCCTCATGGGATAAATGCCATACGTTTTGGTCCATACTATATGGATGTGATTTCGTAGCCACTACAGGGATATTATGCTTAGCCGCATATTCCATGCAATCTTCACGGCCCTTGAATTCCCATTCTCTCCAAGGAGCGATAATCTTAGTATTAGGTGCTAATGCTTTGATTGCCAATTCAAAGCGAACTTGGTCATTCCCTTTGCCAGTAGCACCATGAGCGATGGCATCAGCTCCTTCTTGTTGTGCCACATCGACAAGAATTTTAGCGATTAATGGTCGTGCGAAAGAAGTACCTAATAAGTATTTCTCTTCATATACGGCACCAGCTTTTACAGTAGGCCAAATATAATCTTTCACAAATTCTTCTTGTGCGTCCACAATATATGCTTTAGAAGCACCAGAAGCGATGGCCTTCTTTTCTACGGCGGCATAATCTTCTGGTTGCCCTAAATTAACACAACAAGCAATCACTTCACAACCATAATTTTCTTTTAACCACGGAATGATAACCGATGTATCTAATCCGCCTGAATACGCTAATACTACTTTTTTTACATCACTCATGGTAGACACCTCTTAACCCCATTACTACGTATTAATTTATCATATGCATAATCTACTGTTGAAGTATAAAACTTGTTCAACTAAGTAAAAGCAAACCTATCGGCAAGACTTATATGCAGCTAACACCGACCATGGCAAAATCACTTACCCATCCATTCGCTCCTATTCATGCACATATATACTCTATAACTACGGTTTTCATTATACAACTGTAAGAATTTTTATGCAAGTATTTTTTATAAAAATTCTTACAATCACAATTTGATAAACTATCTACACCGCTTTGCACAGCAGATAATGATTAATTAGTTCCTCTTTTGTCAACTTTTACTCTACTACTTATATGTATATTTCTTTATGCAGTCATTATAAATATACTCCATTCATATCACTTTCAAACGGCTGCACTATATGTAATCAGTGTATCCATGTCATCAGATTGTACATAATGCATAACATCGTTTCTATGAAAGCACGCCCCATACTACGATTCATGTATCCGAAACTCTATCTAATAAACATGACTTACCTCATAGTAGTCTGTGTTACAGCAAAATGATGATGAAGTCATACTATCATCTACTAAGTGCCGCTGATTTTGCTGTGTCTATTCGTTTACGAGGTCTGCGGATTACTAATTCTATGATTCATTCACTATGAACGAGGCTTACGTAATTAGCCTACAAGCGATGTATACTGATTACAAAATAAATAACGTAGAAAAAGAAGTAAATCCTCTAGTTGTCATTTAGCTATTTATTATGCATACTAATTGCCAAAATAGATAACGTAGAAAAAGTCCCTATATATCGGCAAACTTGTAGATTCTCATAGTCATATGCCTTTATTCTCCAAGTGACGCCTCATAATTTTCTATCTCCCCCTAGAATCTTATACAACTAAATTACAAAAAAATACACTGAAAGAAATCATTCTTTCAGTGTATTTATATTGATAGTAGTGTCTATACTCTGTATGCGTAGGCAATATCATAACCTATACACCAGAAACGTATGATGTGTCTACGGCACATATCTAAGTCCTATTCTAGTTACCATAATGAATGGATGCAAAGGATCCATCATCCATACCCTAATACTGCTTATACTAGTACCTAGAATCATACCGATCACCAGCATACATAGTTAGTTTGCATAAAGGAATACATCAATCTACTATGAACGAATCGCTAGTTAATTTCCAATATAACCTGGCGATCTATCACCTCGTTTAGCCTCTTCAGATGATGCATTATCCTTTGTACGAGCATGACTATCTGTATCCTTTGAGGAATTCTTATCAACAGAGGACTTGTCTTTCTTTGGCGTTAACAATTCCGTCGCCTTGTGCCCCGTTACCGCTTCTACTACTGAATCAAGAGAAATGCTTGCTCCATCCTTAGGTAACACAGTATCATCAAATTCTGGCTCATCCTCCATGCCAAGAGGATCATTAAATGCCGATTTTGCTTCTGCTCCACTAATCATATCCTGAGCTACCATCTGCATAAGTACCGTATATTGCCGTTCCTTAGCGGCCTGATAGTTATCTCGTGGATTATAATAGGTAGGCGCTTGTGGTAATCCCGCTAGCATAGCTGATTGCGCTAAAGATAGGCGAGCTGGCGTGGTGTCAAAATAGCCTTGTGCCGCCGCCTTAATCCCCGTATAATTATTACCAAAATAAACGGAGTTAAGATACATGGTAATAATCTCATCCTTTGAATAATGCCGTTCTACTAGAAAGGCTAACACCATTTCTTCTAATTTACGAGAAAATGTGCGATGACTCGACAAAAAAATATTCTTTACCAGTTGCTGGGTAATCGTGCTACCCCCTTCAACCGTTTGTCCTGCCATAGTATTCATATATAGGGCACGTCCTATGCCTTGTACATCAATGGCGCCATGATCATAAAATCGTTTATCCTCTGCTGCTATTAACGCTTTCTTAGCGAAATCACTAATATTTCCCTCCCTCACTTGGTTATCCGGGCTAACACGTCGATTGATAGCTTCGGCTACAGCATCTTCAATGTGAAATAAACGATACAAACGATCTAACACAGTCAATTGATCTTCCGAGGCCGTACTGCGCTCACCTTCAGGTAGTGTACTACTTGTTTCTTCCGTCTCTATAGTGTCGCTATGGCTTGCTGTATATTCATCATAGGCAATCAAACCGCCTACCACGAGAAATAAGGCAATAACCGCGCCAATCACTATACGACATATACATTTTATTAAAATCATCATATACTTATCATATCACATTTAAGTGAGAATTGACATTTATATATATGCTAATTCTATTGTATCGATTTTTCATGTATAATATAAATAAGTATATATAAAGGAGTAAAAATTATGAAACAATGTATGGATGCCACCAATTTACATCGTCGTATTAGTAAAATTATTGGTCAAGTACAAGCCATCGACCGTATGATTGAAGAGGATGTGCCTTGCGAAGATATTCTCAGTCAAATTAATGCCGCTAAATCAGCCTTACATAAGGTAGGGCAAGTCGTACTGGAAGGTCATATCAATCACTGTGTACGCGATGGCATTGAACATGGCGACGTAGATAAAACAATTTCTGATTTTACAAAAGCAGTCGAACGATTTGCCAATATGGGCAAGTAACCGACTAGAAACGAGGTATTTCCTATGAAATTTACTAAAATGCATGGTTTGGGCAATGATTTTGTCATGTTCACAGATCCTAACGGTGCCCATAAGGATTATACACAGGCTGCCATTACCTTGTGCGATCGTCATACGGGGATTGGCGCCGATGGTATCATTGTGGTCATTCCCTCTGAAATAGCCGATATTCGTATGCGCATCATAAATGCTGATGGTAGCGAAGCAGAAATGTGTGGCAACGGCATTCGTTGCTTTGCCAAATATGCCTATGAAACAGGGGCGATGCAAAAAACAACATTTTCCATCGAAACATTAGCAGGTATTATGAAACCGACCTTAACGATACAAAATGGGATTGTAACAGAAGTAACCGTTGATATGGGACATCCTTTCTTTGATGCTAAGGATATTCCTATGAATATAAGCGCTTACAAGGTCATTGATTATCCCATAACTGTAGCAGGCCAAGAAATGCATATCAGCTCCTGCTTGTTAGGTGTGCCCCACACAGAGGTCTATGTGGACGATGTGATGACCGTTCCACTCACTACCTTAGGTCCTCTAATTGAAACGCACCCTCTATTCCCACGTCATACAAATGTTAACTTTGTACAAGTTATCAATGACCATCATATAAAAGTACGCACGTGGGAACGTGGCGCTGGGGCTACCTTAGCCTGTGGTACTGGTTCCTGTGCGTGTGCTGTTATGAGTCATGAAAAAGGATTAACCACTCGTGAAGTAGATGTAGAACTTGCACTAGGCACATTACACATTACCTATCTACCAGATGGCACCGTCCTCATGAGGGGCCCTGCAGAAATTGTATTTGAAACAGAGCTTCCCATGACTATCTAACAATCAGCCCTATGCCATAACGATGTCTATCATAGGACACTAAGAAAGACTCATTGCTCTACAAAGAATAAAAAGAAAAAAACTAAGTCCCATTGAATTAGGGATGTTAGAAAAATTGATTCAGAGCGTCTTTCGGTAGTACGATACAACAGATAAAAAGGCTATGAGTTTGAATGCTCATGGCCTTTAAATTATTACAAAAATAGAGTTATAGGACAAAACGTGTTGTTTTAAATGCCGATAGAACTAGAAAATACCTAGTTCCATCGGCATTTTATCTTTTTTAGTGAACTTTAAAGGGTGG
>QWCD01000373.1_pt1 | contig 11174 bp, 24 predicted proteins | sample 1972461 | NCBI WGS metagenome assembly QWCD01 (sample SAMN09866717, study PRJNA288562) | Human vaginal metagenome isolate term4_vaginal, whole genome shotgun... | isolation source: vagina | host: Homo sapiens | place: USA: California | reverse complement strand
CTTCAGACTCACATCAACAGGCTTACCACATATCCCACAGACGTTCTGTGTCTTTAGTATCCTCTTACGATTGCGCTCAAACTGTGTACGATGTGCGCCCTGTCTATCTGCCCTGATCTTAGCCATAGTTACTACACCTCCACTCGTGGTTGCTTTACTACCCCTCCCCCTTTTAATATTGCTCTCATCTTTTAGCAGTGATGGGAGCTAAAATAAATAACACTATTGAAATTACGTAGGGGGGGGTATTAAAAAAGCCATCTAAAAGACGGCTAGAAATGAAATAAATATAAAAATAGCTTGATTATACGTGCTATACGTGTTATTATAATATTGTAAGGAGGGAAAAGAAATGCCAATGACTCAGAGTGAAATGATAAAGCTTCTTAAGTCACATGGTTGGAAATACATAAAAGGTGGCAAAGGTTCTCACGCTAAGGTAACTAAACCAGGACACCGATCAATAACTATTCCAAAAGGTGAATTAAGGAAAGGCACTGAATTAGCAATACTTAAACAAGCTGGGCTGAAATAGCCCACTTGTTGGCATAGCCTTTTCCCTCAAAAGTTCAATTAAATTAGACAAAAGAAAGGACTGATACCATGAATACTTGTTACCCTGCTCTATTTTATTTTGATACAGAGAGTGATAGTTATTTCGTGACTTTTCCAGATTTTGAGAATTCAGCCACTCAAGGTGATACTATTGCAGAAGCATTGGCTATGGCTTCAGAGTATTTAGGGATTACTCTTGCGGATTATATAGAACGGGAAGATAAAGTTCCTAATAGTTCTAATATCAATCATTTATCTTTAAAAGAAAACTATCCATTCAAAAATGACTCTGGTATAGATGATAGTCTCTATGATTTTGATAAATCCTTTATTTCCATGGTTTCCACAGATGTCACTCAATACTTGAACCAAGAAAAGCCTGTTAAAAAGACCCTAACCATTCCTTTATGGGCGGATACATTAGGAAAGAAATTAAATCTTAACTTTTCAAAAACTTTAACAGAAGCTATAGCCAATAAACATTTAGGAGTCTAGCGAAAGCTAGGCTTTTTGTTTGTATTAAAAAACCGCCCTTTAAGGCGGTCTATCCAAAGGAGAAGAGAAATGGAGGACTTTTATTTCTCCCTCCTATCCTCATCTTATATATTAAATGATTTTATTTGTCATAACTCTATCAGTATACGATCAAATTCCTATCAAACGTAAACCAACAATGCGCCTTTCTTATATGCTTCTGCAAAATAAAACTTAGCTTTTTTCATATCTCGATAGTATGTAGCCATACTCAAAGAATGCTTAGTGTATATCCAGTAATCTTTGTACTCTTTGACATACTTATCGATCAACAATTGCTGATAATTTACGTTTAAAAGCTTAATCGCACGATTAATTTCTTTTAGCTGACTTTGATAATCTAGCGCATCGAATATATGTTGTTCGTTTGTGTTAGCACCAGTGGGGGCAAACGGCTCTGCAGAAAAAGTAGCGACCATCTTTTGTTGAGAGATTCCAGAAAGTCGACAAAGTTTGCCGTAGCTAGAAAGTAAGTCTGTCACATTTTGTATCGTTTTCTCTTTGTCGATTCCTGGAAAAAGCATCTCATTCCTCCTACAATTTCTTACGGCATAGTGCCTCTACCGAAACATCGAAAAACTCTGCAATCAGCATGGCATTGTATAACGAAATATTAATAGCTTGGTTGGTATAGTTGTAAATCGTATTCTTATTGATCCCTGTTTGCTTTGCAAGTTCCTTCTGTGTAACCTTCTTTTGCTTGCACAACTTACGTATATTATAACTTATATTCTCTAGATAATCTTCATACGCTATCACGTTTTCTCATCTCCCCGTGCTTCCAAATCCGCATTCCCCACGATCAGTGGTTTCAAGGCTATCACTTTCCACAATGGTAATATCTTCCACTTTTTCGATTAAAAGTTGCGCAATCCGTTCGCCTTTTTTAATTCTCATAATCCGTACAGAGTCTGACACACACTGACACATGATTTTGATTTCACCCCGATAGCCGCTATCGATGATGCCTTCAAACACTTTTAAAGGTGTTCCTAGAGTTAGCCCACTTCTTCCCACGATTCGCCCATAGTAGCCCGCTGGAATTTCTAAAGCAATGCCCGTTGAAACAGATGACGTTAAACCCGTGATGGTAGTATCTTCATCCGCATAAATATCGAAAGCAGCATCGGTTGAATGCGCTTTTTCGGGAAGTTTTGCTGTGTCAGTAAGCTTTTTTACTTTTAGCGTGAGATCTGCATCTTTCAGTACTAGCTCTTTAACTTTTCCGCCAAGCTTTTGGGCTATCTTTTTTGCTTCTTCCTTGCTTTCGAAAAGCTTTGCACCACATAGCTTGTAGTTAAACGCTCCGTATTCGCTCAAGTAGTAATCTTCGCCTTTTTGAATGACGTAAAAAATCATTTCATTCCTCCTTATCATTGCACCAATCTATTAAAGCTAATTGTTTCCGCACGCTTGGTTTATACGATCCATTCTCCCATCTGTAGATGGTTAAAGGATCTGCTACAACTTCTTTCGCAACATCCTCATACGATAAACCGCTTTTAACTCGTACCTCTTTAAGCCGCTGTGGGAAATTTTCATCGTAATTTTTCAGTAAAGCTGCCCTTTCTTTAAACAAAGGTTGCATAGCATCCCAAATTTTCTTTCGATTTTTCCTTTGCTTATCAACTGCTTCTTGTCTTGTTTTCTTAGCAAACCAAGTTTGAGCAACTTGGCCTTGGGTAAGATTAACTAACTTAGCAACATCCCTATCAGTAAATCCTAACTCCTTTTTCCTTCTTTTAAACTCCTCAGCAATCTCTATATTGAGAAACACGTTCCCTTCAAAGTCTTTGTAAACGTGATTAACAATAACAACTCGTTCATGATCCTCTGTTTCTATAACTTTAATGTTATTATACTTATCAGAAACTAATTCTCCTCGAACCTTTATTTTTTCTTTTGGTGTGTAACCCTCAATAATCATCTAATTTCACTTCCTCAATGTTTTGGTGTAATTGTCCACATCAGGCTTCTTGTCCGCTAAAACTAATCCTCTTGATACTCTGAGCAAAGCTATAAACTTATCCGCTTTACTTATCATCACGTTCTCCTATCATACCTAGTGCTTTTAGAAAATTTTATGTTCTAAAAAGGAAGATCATCATCGTCAAGAGGAATGTTACTATCACTTGTACTACTTTGTCCTTTACTCCCTAGAAGTTGAACTTGCCATACAACCACTTCTGTGACATAAACTTTTTTTCCTTCTTTGTTATCATAGCTTCGTGTATGAATAGACCCGCTTACTGCTATTTGACTTCCCTTTTGAGTGTACTTTTCCAAAATTTCTGCTGTTTTATTCCAAGCTACGCAAGAAATAAAATCGGCAGACTGTTCCCCATTTTTAGACTTAGGCCGATTAACCGCCAGCGTGAAGTTAGCAACTACACTTCCGCCTTGCGTACTATTCATCATCACATCTTTAGTTAATCTGCCAATCAAAATTACGTTATTCATCACTCTTTACCTCCTTGATTATCAAAAAAGTATGGGCTTCTTCCGCATATCTTTTTTTAGCATGCAAATTGACTATGCAACTATCATCATCGTATAAGACACCGTTGCAAGCGTCCCAAATCGACTTCACGTAGTTATCTAAATCTGGTCGTGAAGTCGGTAAAATTTCCCCTAATAGTGCCTTTTCTTTTTTAGCTTTTGACCAACTTTTAGGAACTTCCTTAAACACTAAAATTGTCGTTTCAAAAGGTCCTTTACTCATTTCAGCTCCTTGGCTTTTAATTTGCTGCTTAACAAATTGCTCAAAGTCAGCTGTCTTTTTAGGTGTGTAGGCACGACCAAATCTTGTATATCTTGGTCTCCCTTTAGCTACACACTCTCCAGGTATGTGATAAAGTCTAGCCATCCCCATCCTCCTTCTCTTGCTTTAGGTTCAGTGCTTCGATTCTTGCTTTCAAGTCGTCAGCGGTGCTTTGATCGACTTTAGCAACAAAAGGGGCGACCTTTTTGCGCTCTTCTTGCTGTCGTTCAAACCAATCTGGGACTTTCTCTTGATAGTTCTCACGACCATAGCGATTTACAGGTTTGTTTGGCGTCAAGTCGTACTCATCCATCCATCGCTTCTGATTGAACCACGTTCCCCCTTGAGCGACATACTGCATAGGTGTCCCTTTAACCTCAATCTGTTTGATGTAAGCTACAATGCCGTCTTGAATTTCTTTGTTGGTTACTCCAGCTTTCAGTGCTTGCTTGTAGGCTTTCAGCGCATCCGCCTTTCGTGCTTTCTTGGGATACAGCTTCCAGAGCTTGTCAAAATCAGCTTCCAGCTGAGAAGCTTTAGACGGCTTTCGAGTGGGGGCTTGCACGTCGTCGACGCTAGTCGGCGATATATTAGATTTAGTTTTATTTAGTTTAGTTTTGTTTTGTTTTATTAATGTGCAACCATCTTGTAAACCAATTGTCAACTTGTTGTCAACCAACTTGTCAACTTGTTGTAAACCAACTTGTAAACCAGCTTGTCTATTTATTTGACAAGTTGGTTGACACTCTTCTTCTTTTTCAGAATAAAGTTGAATGATTTTATAACTCGTTGCTTTTGTTCCATTTGTTTTAAAATCAATAAGACCTTTCTGTTTTAACTCATTTCTTGCTTTTGAAATGCTTTGCCGAGTTAAAGCAGTGTAGGCTTCTAGTCTTGAATTAGCTACTTCAAACCACTCTTTCCAAAAACATTTATTATTCACATCTAATAAGGCGTGGTATAACATAAATTGTCCTTGTGATAGGGGGGTTATCAATTGCAATTCGTTAAGAGCTAGAATTTGTTTTAAATAATTCATTGCTTTTTATCTTCCCCTCCTTTCTTTTTTATTTTTATCCCTTATCTTTTTTATTCGCTTCTGTTTTGCTTAATATTTAAGTAAACTTTTTTCAATGTTGATAAAATTTCATTATTGTTTGACTCAGCTATCGGCTTTTGTAAAGCAGCCTCTAGCAATTCCACCATACTTTTTTTGTCAATTCCAAAGTCTTTTTCAAAGTGTGTGGTATAATTTTCTAATTTTTCATCGAATTGGTCGCTTTGAGATGGCTTTGCTCGTGGACTAGAAGACCTTTTTGTTGACTTTTTGACAGGTTCTTGAGCATCTGCGTCTTTAGTATCATCTATCGCAAAAAGCCCGTTTAAAGCATACTTTCTAGCATATGAAGATGTTGCGCCTGTGATTTGTGCTTCATCCATCCCTTTTTTGCTTATCGGCTCTCTTGCCATCGCTTTAGCTACAATTTTTTCTTCTGAATTTTCTGTATTAACAAGTGTAACTTCGGCAATCAAGTAATAGCGATCTTCAACTTTTTCTATACTGTCATTAAAAAAGCAAGCTAGCTTGTACTCAGCTAGAAGTGGCTTAACTCCTTCCCATATGTCTTCTAAACTTCTGTACTTATACTTGCCAAAAGAATTATATTGGCTTTTTGGAGCTTTCAGCTCAGACTGAACTTTTGAAAGTTTGGTATAAATGTTTTCCACTTTTTTCATCCTCCTATTTCAATCTAAGTCCCGTCGTTCGGATGAGTTCCGCCCCTCTAACTTTGCGCCCTTCTTTCAAAGCTTCTTTAATTGCTTGCTTATCAAGCACAGGCTCTTGTTTGATGAAGTACTTCTTAGCAATGAGTGTTTCGTCTTTAATTTCCACTTTAGGCGGATTGTTTTGAATCCAAATAGTTACTTTAGGGCTTTGAATTTTAGTTTTTCCTGTCGTCTCCATCTGATCTTTTAAGGTATCTTTCAGTCTATTTTTGTTCTTAACGATTCGCTGCTTTCTTTCCATCAATCGCTTAATTTCATCATTGAGCATTTTTTCATCAGAATTTAACTGATTGATGATGTAAGCGTAGTTTTCTGCTTTGTCTTCAAAGGCTCCCTCAATCGCTTCTAAAGTATCTTGATAGACTTTTATATTTTCTTCATCTTCTAAAGAACTATCTTCCATAAGATAAAGTAGCGTTTGATAATTTTGAGATAATTCGTATAAACTAAAACTCACTCTACTCTCCTCCTTCGATCATCTCTGGGAACAACTCCACATAATCGTTATCATCATGTGGATCATCTTTGGCAACGTCAACAATCAAGTTGTACTCTTCTTTTAGTGTCAACTTATAATATTGAGCATCTGAAGAAGTTTTATCTTCAACGTTCCATTTAGCAAGTCTTCCGAGTTTTCGCCCTTCTGGAGTGATAGCATCCAATTCTTCTTTTCTCTTTGCGATAATTTTATCCGCTTCTTCTTCTGTGGAACAATAATATTCGGTTGTTTGATTTAAAACTTTTATCATGTTAAAATCTCCTTAGTTAATATTTTTCTATTTAGTCTTAGTCGATCAGTTGCCGCTGGTCGGCTTTTTTAGTTTTTCAATCTTTTGATATTTTTCATTAAGCCTTAGCTCCAGCTTAAGTCGCTTGAAGAAGTATTCCGCATCGTTAAAGTGCTCAACATCTCCCGTTTGCTTAAAAAGAGTTAGGCTTTTGATACTTTGCGTGAGATAGTATTCATTCACTACTCCATCACTCCCCACTTGTAAAGCTTCTTTTGGCACTGCCAAACCCACCAACCCCAAAACAGCAATCCATAAAAGTTGACTAACTCAGCCATAGCATATATCCCACAAAACCCCACAAAGGTTAAGAAAAGCCATTGGACTTGTTTAATATTTGGATTTTCACTCCATCGTACTTTTTCTTCTTTCATTTTTTATCTCCTTCACGCTGGCTGGCGTTTTTTAATATTTATTCTCTTCCATAAATTTTGAAATATCTTGTCTGTCGTAATAAAATTTTGTTCTGCTTTCAGTTGGTAATTCGATCTTTCTAAGCCCGTGAGCCTCCCAAGTTTTGAGTGTTGTATCCCCAATTCGAAGCTCGTTTTTTAGATCTTCGGGTCTTAAATAACGCTTTTGGCTAGTAGTTAGTATTTCAAGCAGTTTTTCAATTCGTTGTAAATTAGCAACCATATCACTCCACCTCCTCTTCTATTTCAATCTTCAACCCACAAAACGGGCAATACTCAATGTCATATATGTCAGGATATTCTCCGCTTATGAGAGTAAAATCACCATTGCATTGTGTGATCCATCCCTTTTCTTCCCAAGCTTCTGATCTTTCCCAAATACACTTACTCTTCATATCCTTACTCCCTTCTATCTGCTATGTCTCTCTGTATCGTGCTATAATAAATAAAAAACGAAAGCTGGTGCTGCTATGGATAAAGTTAAAATAACAAAAAGTGATGGATGCTATGTAAGTATTCTTGTTAACCTACCAGACCATTGTCCCCACTGTAATAGAACCATGTCTCCTAGAATAATTTCTGGTCATTCAACAGAAGAAAATATCCATGTAAAATCTCATTTCTGTGTAACTTATCGGTGTCCCTTTTCTGACTGTCAAAAATTCTTCGTTAATGAGTATGTATATACACCTAATCAGAAAGGGCAAATTGTTCCCTATACCTACCTTCATAAAGTCAAAATTAATCTACCAAAAGGTGTCGCTAAACTTTCTCCAAACTTTGAAATCATTTACCAACAAGCTAAAACAGCTGAATATTATAACCTTGACCAAATAGCAGGTATCGGTTACCGAAAAGCCGTTGAATTTTTAATCAAAGATTATGCTAACCATCAATGTCCGAATGATACAGATAAAATTCAACGAATGAACTTATCCCAAGCCATTCAAAGCTACTTGAAAGATGTTCCTAAAATTCAGCATCTAGCCACCGCAAGCACTTGGCTTGGCAATGACGAAACACATTATATTCGCAAGCACACCGACAAGGATATTGACGACCTCAAAACGTTCATCGAAGCGACTATTCATTTCATTGCTTATGATTTAGAAGCCGACGAAGCTTTATCCTTTATTTCTTCCAAATGATCTACTTTCTTATCTAGCTCATCAACTTTTTCAGCGATGTATGTTACAGTTCTCAAAATTTCATTGAGGACTGTTTTTTCTAGTTCATTCATTTCCTCCCTCCTTTCTCTACCCCCTTTTAATCTATTGGTTATTTGGCTTATTTTGGGGAGCTTACAAAACTCAATTACTCAAATTTGTGATAAAGCAAATCCATCTTAAGCAAATCTAATTCAAAGAAGGCCCCATATAGTCCTCCCAATGAAAACACTGTTAATAAAGCATTAATCAGCAACACATAGTCATTCTCACAAAAGAAGAAAATTAAACCGTTAATTACTAATTGCAAAATAGCTTTGGCGAAGTGGTCGACAATCTCATCCACTTCTTTTTTTAACTCTCTTTTATTCATCCATTCCCTCTCCCCCTTTCTACGGTTGGGTTAATCAAATACTTCCTTTGGATCAAATCCCAGTACTCTTGCAAACTCAGCCATCGTTTGAATCGAAATCGTTCTTTCTCCCGACTCCATTCTGCATATAGTGCTATCCGTACGATGCACACGTTCCGCTAATTCTTTCAGCGATAAGCCCCGTTCTAATCTGTATTTTCTAACTAATTGCCCTGGTTCCATTTCCTCACCTCTTTCGTTTACAGTAAGGTATTGACGGATGTCAATACCTCATCTATAAGTATTATAGATGAGAATTTCTGTTTTTCTGAAGTGAACTATAAAATAAATTGACTTAGCTTAATTTCTAATATATCTGCTATTTTTTGAACTTTTTGATAGGACGCTTTTGAAAAGGCGTTAGGTTCTTTTTCATAATTTATAATAGTTCTAGCTGATAAGCCACTTTTTCTTGCCAATTCTTCTTGACTTAATCCTTTTAATTTTCGCCATTGTTCCAAAGTATATTTAGTCATTTCTTTAGTTACCCCCCTTTCTACATTAACAAACTAACTATTTTTATAGCTATACTTACTATATTAAGAACTACAAGTACCCATAATAAAACTACTAGCTTATCTTTTTTTTTCATGTTATTATATGAATAAGAAGGGCGGGCAATCCCGCTCGCCCTAGCAACTATTCTAAAAGCTTCAAGATAATATCTAAGATTTTGTCTATTATATTTAGTAACGCAAATGCTATAGCTAATTTTCTTAGAGCCTCTTGAGGCTTTTTCTTTTTGCTTTTTTTCTTACTCATATATCTCACCTCCTTAACTATGCTTTTATTATATACTTCAGTTTTTCTGAAGTCAATAGTTTATTTCATTTTTTCTGAACTTTTTTTAATGAATTTTGTTTCATTTTATCTGAAATGATGATAAGATATTTATATATTAAGGAAGGAGATTTAATAAAATGTTTAGTTCTAACTTAAAATACCTTCGTAAAAAGTACGGAATGGAACAGGTAGAATTAGCTTCTAAATTAGGCCGTAAAAGCGGATCAACAATTAGTGAATGGGAAAAAGGAAGCTATACACCTAAAATAAAAGTTTTAGCTCAAATTGCTAATATTTTCCATGTTGATCTAGACGATTTAATGAATAAAGATTTAACATGTGACTCAGTTGTTCACCCTACTCAGCCTTCCCTCCTAACCCAAATCACCGACACCGCCGCAAAACTACACGAACCACGACAAAAGAAAGTCCTTACCTTTGCCCAAGATCAACTAGACGAACAAGAAGGTCGTGTAGAAGAAGTCTTATCCTACTACGATTTCACTTGCTATGGAGCCGTATCTGCTGGTACTGGTGAGTGGCTGGAAGAAGAACAAAAGGAAAAAGTTTCTCTCCCTTCTTCTATTGTCCCCCATCATCCTTTCGACTTTGTCTTACGTGTCAATGGTGATTCTATGGAACCTCTTTTTAAAAATCACGAGTACGTTTTTGTTAAAAAGGTTGATGAAGTTAGAAACGGTCAAATCGGTGTCTTTATCGTCGATGGAGAAGCCTACCTCAAAAAGGTATATGTAGAAAAAGACCACCTCCGCTTGGTATCTTTAAACAAAGCGTATGATGATCTAGTGTTTGATGATAAAAATGAAATCAAGGCTGTTGGTGTTGTGGTTATGTAGGGAGGAGGTGGATTAAGTGGATAACACAATAGATTCTATAATAAAAATTCCTGACCAAACACAATATTGGTTAGTCAGGGCTGATGGCGGTAAATTTTATAATGAGTTTAAATATTTAAATACTATTTCTATTGAAGAGAATGAAGTAACTTTAGATAAATTAAAAACTGAAAAATTATTAGTTAATGTTGAACAATCTCTTAACCATTATAAATATATAATTGATCAAATTTATCCATCTAAAAACAAACAACAAGTAAGCGCTATTGCTAGAAAACATCATAATTTTATTGAAAAAATGAAAATTGGAGACATAGTTATCGTTCCTTCAACGCGCTCCTCTAATTTCTTAATTGGAGTTATTATTAGTGAAGCATTAGAAAAGAGTAAACCTAAAATCGATAAGGAAGAATCAATCGGAGCAAAGCTTCAATTTAGAGTTTCAAAAAATCTTAAATACCGCAAAATACATTGGATTAATGAGGTATCTAGAAAAGAACTAAATCCTAAAATTTTCTATACTTTAACTATGCACCAAACAATAATAGATATCACAGCTTCTGGTGACTTAATTAACAATTTAATTTCACCAATTTATATAAAATATGGAAATATTTATGCTTGCTTAAATGTAAACACAAAAAGGCCTATTGATTCTGAGTCATGGGAAGCACTATACACTTTAATAAATTACTATAGAAATGATGAGCTTGGTGAAGTTATAAACGTTAAAAGCAATGTAGAAAGTCCTGGTTTAATAACTTTATTTACTAGTTTTATTTTGAATAATGCTTTATCTTATGGTTTTCTATCACTTATCGCACTATTTGGAAATATAGATATTAATGGTATAAAAATAAAAGGGCTGGTACCTACCGTAATGGATTATAAAAGTAATAAATTAGAATTACAAAAAAAGGAAATTGAAGTTGAAAGGGATAAACTCAAACTCGAAAACGACAAAGAGCGTCGAAAAATTGATTCAAATAACAATAAAATAGAATTAATGGAGACTTCCAAAAAACTTCAAGAAATGAATATAACCATTAACACACCTTCTATAAAAAACGAAAGTGCAGAACAAACGCAAATGGATTTTTCCAATCTTCAGGATGAG
>QWCD01027765.1_pt1 | contig 11217 bp, 2 predicted proteins | sample 1972461 | NCBI WGS metagenome assembly QWCD01 (sample SAMN09866717, study PRJNA288562) | Human vaginal metagenome isolate term4_vaginal, whole genome shotgun... | isolation source: vagina | host: Homo sapiens | place: USA: California | reverse complement strand
AATATCCCACTCGTACGAGGTTTTGCACATTAACGCAACAGCATCGCCCTTGCGCAAACCGTAGTGCATTAAGCCTTTTGCGGCATCTCGCACTTCTTTAAGGAACTGATTTGCTGTTTTTGTAACCCATTCGTCGTTTTCTTTGTATGTGTAAAGCGGATCGTCTCCCATTCGAGCGGCCCTATCTGCATACAAGTCGTAGATGCTTGTGCCTTCATCTAGCGGAGCGCTTCCCTCGGTTTTTGTAGTCAACAAGCCAGTTTGTGGGTCTAGGAAAGTGGTGGTTGGCATTTCTGCGCCCCACTCTTCTACGCGAGGCAGACGCGATTTTTGCGCAAGTAGCGTGTTTGCTGCTTCTTGTTTTTCTTCGACTTGCGAGTAGTCTTGGCTTCCCGAGCGATCGTCGCTAACTGGATGTGCGAAGTTGCTGCCGATTTGCAAGGCCTTGCGAGCAAGGTTGAAAGCTTGCTGCTGGAGTGTGTTTAGCACGGACACGTCTGCTCCTTAATTGCGCTAATCTTGAGTCATAAATTTGCGTTGCAACATGTAATTTGTGTTGCAACTCGTGTCACAAAATCAGCTTGTTTTTAATCGCACAATTTAATGCGCGCTTACTTCTTTTATATATGATAATAGCTTGTGTGGCTCAAGTCACTTTTTGCCTTGATATTGCCCTGATTTTGTGTTGATATTTTTTGGATAAGCGCATGTCTAAGTGTTTTTGTAGACTAGACAAGTTGCTTTGGCGAGGGAATAACACTGCGATTGTTGTGTAAGTTCCGTTATCGACTGGGCTGATGCCAATATGGTTTTCGGCGCGTCGGTGCGCCTGAAGCTGGATTAATCAATCTATCCAGATAATTAAGGAGACCGATATGGCTACAAAGATTACACTTGAAGGCAATGTGCGCAATGAGTTCGGTAAGGGCGTTGCTCGCCGTTTGCGTGTTGCCAATTTGATTCCAGCAAGCATTTACGCTGGCGGTGCTGAACCTGTACACGTTACTCTTCCAATGAGGGAGACCACTCTTTCGCTTCGTCACGCAAACGCCTTGTTTACCATTAAGTTTGGTAAGGAATCGCGAATTGCAGTTGTTAAGGATGTTCAGCGCAACCCTGTTAAGCGCATTGTTGAGCACATTGACTTCTACGAAGTTAAGGCTGGCGAAAAGATTGACGTTGAGGTGCCAGTGTTTGTTGAAGGCACTCCAAAGGGTGCTGCTGTTGCATTCGTAGACGTTCAGGAGCTTAAGGTTCGCGCAGACGTTGCCAACTTGCCAGAGCGCTTGGTGGTTAATGTTGACGGCTTGACCGATGGCACCAAGGTGTTTGCTAAAGATGTTAAGCTTCCTGAGGGCGTTGTGCTCGACATGGATGGCGAAGAGTCTGTTGTTAGCGTTACTGTTCCAGAAGATGCTGCTACAGAAGAGACAGCTGCCGCTCCTGCTGCCGATGCTGCCGCTCCTGCTGCAGAAGCTCCTGCAGCCGAGTAAGGTTTTGCTTAGGATTTTCTAAGATTTTATAAGCCGCGCATAGTCAAGATTTTCTTGGCTTGCGCGGTTTTTTGAAAAATCGAGAATCTCTACCAAGCATGGTATTTCACTTAGTACAAGAAACACCAAAAACACAGAAATTGCAATGCTTATGGGGGGGGGGGTATCCATAGCTTGTGCTTAAATAATAAAGGTTAAGTATTTTTTTTTTGGAGTGCACTGGTTGCTAAACATTGCCGTATGTTGTGTATTTTGATTGTTAAATACTAAACGTGCATGTTGATTCTATGTACTAGATGTAACGGAGTTTGGGAGTCGAATTGGCTAGAACTAAAAATAGTGGTAGTGACGTTTTAAGCATTAAATCTGCTAAGCATAAGAGTGTTTCTGGCGACGCTAAGAACGCTAATAACGTTAAGAGCGCTAAGAAAAATGCTAAGGCTGCTAAGCTTTCTTCCTCGTCTACTGCTACTAGTGCTTCTGGTCATCGCCTTGGCGTTGCAGCTGTAGCTTTAGCGTCTACATTGTCTATGGTGTTGCCTGGCGCAGCGGCTTTAGCTAGGACTTCTTTTAACCCTGATTCTTTTGATCCGTCTTATGTAAATAGTGTTGCTAAGACTTCTGGCAAAGGTGCTGGGAATGGTAATGGCAAGGGCGATGGCGATGGAAACGGCTTATATAAGCATGGATTGCTTAACACGGGTGCTACTTTTGATCGTACTACGCGTCAGATGGTTGGTTCTGCTAAAGAGTATTCAGTTAAAAATACTGATTCTAATTCTATCGCTGAAGGCGTTGAGAATCAGGAAACGGTTGCTGGCGATTCTTCCGTAGGTGTTAAGGATTCTGGCGAATATTTTGTTACAAATGTCGATTCGTCTTCGCCTTCAAATCGTTCTTTTGATACTAATAATTTTGAGGATAGATCTGCGGCTAGTAGTGCAGACAGTAATGCAGATAATAGTGCTACTAAGACTGCGACTAAGGGTAAGCAAGATACATCAAGTTCTGAGATTGCAAAACCTGTAAAATCTGCGAAGAAGTCTGATACAACGCAGACTAAGGATGAGAAAACCAATCCAGCTGAAACTGGTAAGGTTGCGGAGAAGCCAAAGTCGAACGCGTCTGTACCTGCACATAAAACGACTGAAAAGCCAGCTGATACAAAGCCAGCTGATGCAAAGGCTTCATACACAAAGCCAGCTGCTGCTCCTGCAGCGAAGCAATCTGCACAACCAGAAACTTCACAGCCTGCAAGTGCAAAGACTGTTGCGAAGACGGAACCAGAGGCAAAGGCTGAACCAAATCAGAATCCAGCGCAGACTGAACACGCTGAAAATCAGCAGCCTGCTACAGAGCAGAATACAAACGCACAACCTTCAAGCACTCACGAAGAAAATGCGAATACAGTAAACGATGAAAATAAGCCAAAAGTGCGTTCTCGTAGAAGTGTTGATGAAAGTGCAAACGGTTCTAACAAGGGGAGTAGCGTAACTCCTGCAAGTAATGCGCCTGAAACTCCGTCTGCTTCTGCACCTTCAGCAGGTACAGAATCTAGCGCTGGTGCTGGAAATACAGCGAGCCCAAGTGCAGAAAATCCAACTGCACAAGGCACTGCACAAGGTTCGCATGATAATGCGCAAGGTGCAGTTACAGGTACAGGCGTCACTGGCAAAGATAAAAGCGCTACGCCTTCAGCTTCTGACACAACGCCTTCACCTGATTCTACACCGGCTGGCACACAGAACACTGGCACAACAACTAATAACGCAGCAACTGATCCAAATAGCCAGGTAATTAAGCCGAATACAGATAATCCAACGGCTGACAGTACAGATAAAGCCAACGAACAGGTACAAACTGACAAAAAGCCAAAAGCTACGTATAATTTGCAAATTCGCTATACGATTGGTGGCGCTGCGAATAAGCAGCTTGTGCAGCCGTACGAGCTTACGATTGACAAAGCCGGCTTCGATAATCTTGGTAGCAATGGCAAGTACGAATACATTGAGCTTCCAAAGTCTGCTGGATACCGCCCATCTGTATATCATTCAGGCACATACCAATACTACATTAAAAACGATAAAAACGAGTTCGTTATTGACGACGGTACGGATGCGGATGCTGTTCGCTACTTGCGTCTAGACAAAAATCTTATTAAAGAATACGCTGTAAAGAAAAGGCAGGCTGTTGGGGGAAATAACGGCGCTCAAGCTCCGCAAGCCTCATCATCTCAAACAACTACAAATCCGCAATCTTCATCCTCTACGCAGATGCCAGCAGAAGACGGCATTCAGTACTACGGCGAGTTGAATATCAACTACGCTCCTAAAACAGCTAAGTATTATGTGCGTCACTTGGTGCAAGATCTCGATCATAAGGATGAGTTCCACGATGCTCCGAATTTGGGTATAGGTAAAGTAATTACTGTAAAGCATAAGGATGGCACTTCTGAGAATATTCACGTTACGGAGATTACTGGCACAGTTGGCTCGGATGTAACAGCTGTTTCAACGTACATCCCAGGCTACGAACCGGAACATAATCTTATTAGCTCGCCGCTTTCGGATTCTGAAGATGAAAAAGACAAGCTTGTTTTGAACCTTCGCTACTACCGTAAAGCGTATGAAGTTACTTACGATTCTGCTGGCGGTACGGATGTTACTGCTCAAAAAGTGTATTACCAGCAAGATGTGCCACAAGTTAAGGAACCAACTAGGCGCGGTTACACTTTTAAAGGATGGTCTTTAGTTGATCCTAACCAAAAGAGTGATCCGCTTTATGATGAGAATACTATTGTTTCTCTTGATGACTACAAGATGCCGGATCACAATGTGCAATTCCGCGCTAATTGGGAAGCGAACAATACTACTAGCTACCGTGTGAACGTGTGGGTGCAAAAAGCGGATTTAGTTGACAAAGATAATCCAAATTCGCTTAAAAACTACGACTTTGTGGGTCTTGTTGAGCGCAAGAATGTGAAGACAGACAGTGAAGTTGCGCTTAATAAAATGGATGATGCCGGCGTTGCTAATGATACTAATAAGCTTAATGGTGAAAACGAAGATAATTATGTAGAAAACCCAGAGCTTGGCTTAACTAAAGAAGAGCTGCAGGGAAAAGATTCTGACCATAAGACTGGCTTAATTTCAAAGTTCAACTGGATGAACGATACGCCTGTAACAAGCTTAGATGGGTACAATACCGCGAATCCTGGTGCCGCTGAAAATAAAGGCAAGGATTTATTTACGCGCTACTTCCATGTGAATAAGGAGCTTACTAAAAAGCTTAATACTGAGCAACATGATTTTGTGCCGGGTCGCCCAGATTTAGGCAAACGTAGTAAATCGCAGCTTTGCGCTGACGACTTAAACAACACTCTTAACTTAGTTTACGACCGCAATACTTACGAGCTTATTTTTGCTAAGCCTGCTGGTATAAAAAATGATAGCTTAAACAATGCTGCTATAAAAAGAAAAGACGAAAACGGCAAAACAACTATTTATTGCTATGCTGGCGGCGGCGATTGTTCAACGGAGTATGATAATAATAACGAAGATGATAATGGCAATGTAATTAACCATAAAGGTTACCGCGTAAATGTTCGTTACGGTCAAAGGCTTACTGATATTTGGCCTGATGTAAATGAATTAGATTTTAATAAAGAAAACACAGGCTCTTTAGGTTGGACACTTGGATATGCAGGAGATGGTAGACGTTGCTATCGTGACACTCCTCCGTATCGTTTTACTAAAGAAGAATTTGCTGACCCTAGTTTGCGTGTTGATTTTAAGAATGGTGCTGGCATAGTACCTAAAATTAGCGATGACCCTTCGAATCCTAATGAACAGCAATATGAGTTAAAAGATAATCAGCGTTTGCTTACTGCTGATACCAGCAGTAAAAGTACTCCTATACAGGTGATTATTAGGAAGCAAAGTATAGCGTCTGCTAAAAACGGTGGCGATGATATAGGCGACAATGATTATGAGCTTTCAACTGATTCATATAGCAAAGATGATACTGACAATTCGGGTTATTTATATACAGCTCCATCTATTGCAGGTTTTAATCCTGCTCATGATTATGATAAGAGAAAGACTGATGATTCCGTTGATGAAGGCGACTTTGAAGATAATCGGGAAGAGTGGTATAACGAATCTCATGGTCATGGGAATTGGGATGATTTAAGTGAGGATGAGCAGAAAGCTTTTGCTAAAAAGTATCATTTAGAATTTCGAAAGTATAGGGGCGTTCCAGTAGATGAACAAGAAGATTATTCTGGTGATGCAACTGAATTTGAAACTAACAAACTACTTGAATTTAGGTACAACCGCAAGTCGTACGATGTGCAGTTTTATAATGCGGATGGCAAGGCTATAAAGGACGGCAATGGCTCTGCTAAAGAGAGCCTGCCGTTCGAGTATAGCTTGACTAAGCGCGGCAAAAAAGATTTGACGGGCGAAGACAAAGATTTATACGGAAACGATACATCTTATGATGCTTCTGTAACTAAAGACGATGCCGGTAATACGTCTAAGCAGTTCGACGGCAAGTACACATTCACACTTAACGGCAAGACTTACTCCATCGTTCGCCCTGATAATTTACCAGAAGACTACGTGTTTAAAGGCTGGGCTCTTGATCAGGCTGGTACTCAGTTTATAAATGGCGAAAACAAAGATATTACAATGCCAGTCAACGGCATTAAGCTTTACGCTGCCTGGGGTAAGCCAACTAATATTAAGCACACTGTAACGCTTGACTACCATATGCCTGGAACTGACGAAAACGGCAATACTATCCAAGATGTAGTTAAGAAAAAAGAGTTCGCTCGCTACAATGTTATTGACGAAAAGAATGATATAAAGGTTCCAACGCGTAAGGGCTACGACTTCTACGGTTGGGAAATTACTAAGAACGGCAAAACTTTGCCGTACGCTTTTGGCAATAAAGTAGTAGAAGATATAAAGCTTGATGCAGTGTGGGTTAGGGATACTCGCTACAACGGTACTTTTAAGCACATATTCTTAAAGCCAGGGTACACGTTTGCTGACTATAAGAAAGAGGGTCTTTCAGACGCAGAAAAAGCCGCGATGGTGGATCACATTTCTACTCAAACGGTTTCAGGTTTGCGCGAGCATTTGCGCTACAATGCTGAAGCAGTCTACAGTGACGAAACGCACTTCCCGGATAAGCATTTCACGAGCTTTGAAGCCTCGAGTGATGAGAAGCAGAATACTGGCGAGTTTATTTACCAAACGTACAATACGCGCAAGTATAAGGTAAAGTATATTGATCAAAACGGTAAGGAGCTTCTTCCAGAAAGCGAAGTCAGCTCTGTAAATAGAAACTATGACGTAGCATTCTATAAGCCGATTGAAGGCTTTATGCCGGAAACTACGCAGAAGAATATTATTTATACTACTGATAGCGAAGGTAAGCAGACTAACGGTATCCCTACAATCACCTTCAAGTATAAAGACGTTCGCGTGCTTAAGCGCCAGGACGATAATCAGTATCGCCCAACCAACTACACGCGCTACGTGTTCAAAGTGGATGATAAGCAAGGCTCTATGGGTAGCGTTGTTGACTGGCAAAATAATAATGTAGCTGACGGCTCTGCTCTTGTGTACGACGCAATTAAGGGCACGAAGGCATACCAGATGCCACTTCCAACAGTGAAAGCAAAGCAAGGCTATGAGTTTGATGGCTGGACTTCGCAAATCGGTTCGTATGATGCTGGCTCTACGAAGCTTCAGTATGCTGATGGCGTAAGTCGCTTGCCGATTCGCTCTGAAGAGCAGAACAGTCCTGAGGTAATTTACACTGCTAAATTCAAGCTAAAAGCTCCTGTTGCTGCAGCTCCGCAAGTGCTTAAGCCAACTGAGAATATTAGTATTGCAAATAGTGATGATGCTAAGAAGCTTATAACGAATGCTGGTGATTATCCAGATGGTGCTAAGTTCAGCTTTGCTGATGGTGAAAAGTTTGACAACACTCCAGGCTTGCACAAGATTAAAGTGCAAGTGAAGCTTGGTGATAACAGTGCTGAAGCTGAAGTGCTGTACCGCGTGCTGCCAGATTTGGTGTACGCAAGCGATTGGGATAAGTTTAAGACTAGCGACTACGGCAAAGCGCATATTGACGAGTATGCGCCGATTACTTTTACCGGCAAGAATGATGAAGGCACTATTGTTGGTCACGATGGAGATAATGCTAATCATCCTGCTGGCGGAGAAACTACTCTTACTGCGTACGTTTATAAGGGTAAGGAAGTTAGAATCCGCGTTCCGCAAGCCTTCGGTAAGGATCACGGTCAAGATAATTACTACTATGTGTTCAAGGGCTGGGCGACTAAGGTTGTAGAACCGACTGCTGAGAATCCAAATCCAGAGCAGAAGTACGATATCGATCCTGAAGGTCGTTATAAAGATGTTACTGTTGACGATAATTCTGGCAAAACTTACACCGCTGTTTACAAGAAGATTGAATACTTCTCCAGCACTTCTGACGGTGGTGAAGTTCCTAAGGATGCTGTAGTCGCAATCTTCAAGCCTGCTCCAGGGCGATTGTGGAAGGATGGCACAAGCGGCCCTAAAGTGTTCTACGTAAAGAAGGGCACTGATCTTGAGAAGATTACAAAAGACGGAAGTGGCGCATTAGATTGGCTTAATAAGCAGCTAACTGGAGCTAAGGGAACTTGGTCTAGAAGCAGTATGCTTAACGATGGTAAGAAGGTTGATTCAGTTCCAAATGTCGCTGACTCTACTGACAAGTGGAAAGTCAATGAACCATTCCAAGAGTTCGTGGCAGATCAAACCCCTTGGACAGAACCAACAGTGCAGACTGATTACTTGGTCGCTGTGCAAGATAAGCCTGACACTCTTCCAAAGTTAACCGATTTTATAACTAATATGCCTCAACTCAAAGCAGATGCTGCTACGAATAATGGCGTAGAAGACATAAAAGTCGAATATGATTTACCAACTGAAGCTGAACAAAATACATTAAAGCAGAAGATGCTTAAGAAACCTGCTTTGTACACTGTTCCTTTGAAAGTTACAGTTAAGTATAAGGATGCAGCAGATTACAAGACTTATAGACTTGTAGGACGCTTAAAGGTGATTTACCAGTTGATGTACGATAAGAGCCTACCGAAACCAGATAGTACTCAGCCTTCACATCAGCCTGGCGATACTAATCCTCTTACGGGTGTTGCTGCAGAGCGTGATCTTGTTCTCAATAAGGATAAGTATGTTAAGGTCAACTTTATAAATGCCAATCAAGTTGATCATAAAGATCAGGGCAGCCTTGATAAAGATACTACTAAGCTGTACTACGTTCTTAAAGACGATGTTACGGGCGTAAAAGCTCCGCAAGCTGTTGGCAAGGATTATGACGCTGATGGATACCATTACGTGTTCAAAGGCTGGAGGAAGCTTGAGAATTTTGTTGATAATGATAATTCTGATGCTCGTTCGCGTGCAAGAAGAAGCTTAGTAAATCAACCTGAAATTCCTGTCACTACTTTGATGGTAAGTGAACCAGCATCTGCAACTAGCGTTGATGTGCAAAACGCGAATGGTGAAAAGTTGTTAACGAATGATGAGATTCGCAAATTAAAGTACTCTGAAAATACTACATACCAAGCAGTGTACGAAAAGGTGATGAACGTCATCGATGCAAAGAGTAAGGATAAAATTCCAGATAACTACGTGCCGTATGTGTTCTTACCAGCTTTCGGAAGGAAGTGGGATGATGGTTCGTACAATCCGAAAGTTATCTACTTTAAGTCCGATAGTACTACATATGAAAATGACGTTAATAATAAAACTAATGAGTTAAAGCAACGGCTTAAGGGCTTTAGCAAGTGGGAAGTTTATGATGCAGGCAACAAGCCTGTTCCGTCAACTGACACAAATGACAATAGGCAAATTCGCGTATATGTAGCAAATCAGATTGCTGATATACCTGTGAATGTATCTCAGTTTGTTAAGAGTGTTGGAGACGAAGTTCCTGCTCCTGATGAGCTTGTGTCTGGTGTTGATCCTAATAACCTAGAGATTGCGGGCATGCATGGTGCGGGTGTAGCTTATTCTTCCGGTGCCAATTCCGTTCGTATTGCAAAGCCTGGCATTACTACTGTTAGAGTGAGGGTTGAAACATCTGATCCAAATAGGAAGGGCGTAAAGGTAGTACGTTATGAAAATGTACCTATTCAAGTGCTTCCAAATGTGATTGCAGAGAGAGATTTACCTTCAAGTAACAGTCAAGCAGGAAAGTTTATTTTAGAAAACTACACAAAGGTAACGTATGTAGCTGGCAATGGCGGAACTATGCAGTCACCAATGCATACATACTGGGTGCGTAAAGATAGAATGTCTGAAATAAAGAATTATATTCCAGACGTTCTTGCTAACAAAGGTTACATATTCAAGAATTGGGATGAAGTATCTTACTCTAAACATATTGATACCATCTATAACAGTGCTGATAACCACAAATCAACTGATATTGAGCGTGAAACATTAGCTAAGATTGCTGAACGCTATGGCATGTCGTTTACAGCTAATGTAATCCGCAAATCTAAGAATTCTACATTTGCGGCTATAAAGAATATTCTTGCTGAAGCTATAAATAACGAGAATATGAGTTATGAAGCAAGTCGTAATAGATTGGCTATTGTTGCTGAAACATTAGGAAAGTCATATACGGCAAAAATAATTCGTAATTCACAACACTCAACTATTGAAGCTTTGAAGAATTTACTTGTGCAAGCTGGTATTACTGACGCTGATATTGCAATGGTATTCCCAGAAAGCGAAACCATTATTACTGCAAACTTCGAGAAGATGGCTCCTATGAAGTTTAAGTTTAGTGGTTCTGCTCGCGAGGGTGTTTTAACGAACTTCAGATTGCAAAACATGACTGAAGGAGATGTTAATAACACAACGGTTACAGTAGATGGCAAGACATTAACTATTAACGAGTTAGTTGCTCAAGGCTTGACTTCTGTAAACGGCATTAACGCAAATTGCGCTGGTACTGAATGCAAGATTTCTGGCACGCCTAAGATTGTTGACGGCAAGCCGAAATTTGAGCTAACGTTTACTACTACCGACAAGTATGGTCGCGAAGCGGAAATTACTGTTGAAATTGATGTGATTTCTGAGAGCAAACCTGCTCCCGTGCCAACTCCAGCACCTGTTCCAACGCCTGTGCCGCCAGCTCCTGCACCAGCTCCGTCGAAGCCAGAAGAAGAACCAAGACAAGAAGAATATCCGATGCCAGAATCATATCCGTATATTCCAATGCCTGAAGCTCCTTCGACTGAAGTCGTACCTGAACAGGCTGCGGAACCTAAGCAAGCAACAGAGCCAGAAGCCGTGAAGGATTCTGCAAAGCAGCCGTCAGAAGCTCTGCCTCAAACTGGTAGTGACGTTACACAGTCCGCGTTAATCGCCAGCTTGTTAGCGTCTGTTGGTTTAGCTGGATTTGCTGCTAAGCATCGCAGACGTAAGAACGAAGATAACGAAAGTTGATTTGTTGAGTCGAGGGTAGTGACTAGAATAACGAAGGTTCCGGTTCACGCTTAGCTATTGGGGCTTTGCGACCCGGGTCGCCCGAATTCCATAGGAGACATTATGAAGCAGGGTATTCATCCCGACTATCACGCAGTGCAGGTTACCTGCTCCTGCGGAGACACTTTTGTAACTCGTTC
>QWCD01027879.1_pt1 | contig 11218 bp, 10 predicted proteins | sample 1972461 | NCBI WGS metagenome assembly QWCD01 (sample SAMN09866717, study PRJNA288562) | Human vaginal metagenome isolate term4_vaginal, whole genome shotgun... | isolation source: vagina | host: Homo sapiens | place: USA: California | reverse complement strand
GTTTGAGTTTGATGGTGACGTGAACGCTATCAGACACGTTTTATATAACTGTTCAGCAACACGACCGTCTATTGAGTCAGAAACTAAGGAAGACACTATAGAACCGGGTACGGAAACTTTGTCGCTTACGGCTGATCCTAGAGAAGATGGTTTGGTGAAATCTAGGAGTGGTGACACTACTTCAAAAGAAACCTATGAGAAATGGTATAAGGGCGTGTATGTTCCGCAGGCTAACGCGGAAATCAAATAAGTTTTAAAGGGGTAAAAGTGTTAGAAAAAACAGTAAAAGTAAATGGTAAAGACGTGAAGTTTCGTTCTTCCGCCACTATTCCAAGATTGTATCGTATTAAATTCAAGCGTGATATTTTCAAAGACCTGTCAAAATTAGAGCAGTCGTTTAAAATCAACGAGGGTGTTTTTGAAATAGCAGATCTTGAAATTTTTGAAAACGTGGCTTATATCATGGCTTATCACGCGGATAATAGTATTCCAGCGAGTATTGATGAGTGGCTTGACGAGTTTGAAATGTTTTCTATCTACGAGATTCTTCCTGAAATTCTAGAACTTTGGGGAGCAAACTTGGAAACTGAAGTAAAATCTAAAAAAAATTTAAAGCAACAACACGGCAAATGACAACCGCGTTGTTTCTTCTTAGATGCACAGAAATCGGGATTAGTATTTGCGAACTGGATCTTTTAACCATCGGCATGATTTTAGACATGTGGACGGAGAAAGCAAACGATAGTGTGAAATACGATAAGCTCGCAAGCCAAGCAGAATTCGACAGGTTCTAGACGAGAGCCAAGCATTCTTATACCTGACGTTAAAATATCTATTTTTTCACGCGTAAATTAAGAGAAAAGGGAGGTGAAGTTATGGCAAACAGGATTAAAGGTATTACTGTTGAAATTGGTGGGGATACTACAGGCTTAGATAAGTCTTTACAACAGGTGAATTCGACTATTCGCTCAACCGAGCAGTCGCTTCGTGATGTTAATAGGCTTTTGAAACTTGATCCGACAAGCACGCAGCTTTTAAGCCAAAAGCAGGCTTTTTTGCAGAAAGAAATCCAAGAAACGTCTAATAAGCTTAACGTTTTGAAACAGGCGGATAAGCAGGCTAAAGTACAGTTGGAAAACGGGGAGCTTGGTAGAGACAAGTATGATGCGTTGCAGCGTGAGATTGTTGAGACAGAAAATAATCTTGATAGTTTAAAAGAAAAATTAAAACAGGTAGGTAGTGTTAGTTTAACCAAGCTTAGTAGCCAGTTTGATAGTACGAGTAAAAAGATAAAGAAACTAGGAGATGGTATGTCATCTCTTGGTCAAAGTTTAAGCACGAAAGTTACGCTGCCGATTGCTGCTATTGGTACTGCTGGTTTTACTGCTGCAGCAGACTTACAGGATGCTATGGGTGCGACAGAGCAGATTTATGGTAAGTCTGCTAACAGAATGCTTAAATGGTCAGGAAGTTTGAAATCCTATTATGGTATTGCTCAAGGTCAAGCTTTAGAGTATGCGAATACTATGGGCGCGATGTTGAAAAATATTGGTGGGAAAAGTGATGCTGAAGCAGCTGAGATGAGTCAGAAGCTGGTTGCTCTTGCAGGCGACTTGTCTGCTATGTTTGGTGGCACGACCGAGTCTGCTGTTCTTGCTTTAACGGGCGCGCTTAAAGGTAATAATGCGATGCTTGACAATTATGGTATGGGTGTTAACGAGGCGACTATTAAAGCTAAAGCTCTTGCTATGGGTTTGCATGATGGTAGAGGCGCGATGAGCTTGCAAGCGAAACAGGCTGCTACTTTGGCTCTTATTATGGAGCAGACTGCTGACGCTCAAGGGCAGGCTGGGCGTGAAGCTGCGGGTGCTTCGGGTTCTATGAAGATTCTAAAAACAGAGTTGCAGAATATTGCTGCGACTATTGGTAATGTTTTACTTCCCGTCATAACACCTTTAATGCAGAAAATTTCAGCATGGCTTTCTAAATTTAAACAGCTTTCTCCAGAAAGCCAAAAACTTATAGTGACACTTGGGTTGATTGCTGCGGCAGTTGGCCCTTTTTTAGTGGTTCTTGGAACGTGTATTTCTAAAATAGGTGTTGCTATACAAGGGTTTTCTAAACTAGCTTTGTTTATAGGTAAAATGTTCGCAAGTTTTACTTCCGGATCTAGTATTCTTGAAGGGTTAGGCGCTGTTTTAGGTGGAGTATCTGCGCCAATACTCGCGGTTGTTGCGGTTATTGGTGTTCTGGTAGCAGCTTTTGTAACCTTATGGAACACTAACGAAGAGTTTAGAAACAGTGTTATTGCTGTTTGGGAGAAAATTAAGGAAACTTTCACCGGTTTTGTTAATGGTGTTAAAGAAAAACTGTCAAGCCTTGGTATTGATTTTACGAGTATTGTTGAAGGGCTTAAAACAGTGTGGAATGGTTTGTGTGCTATTCTAGCTCCACTGTTTGAAGGCGCTTTAAATTTAAGTTTTACTAGTTTCAAAACCGTTCTTGATTTAATCACAGGCGTTTTAGACGTTTTTATAGGATTGTTTACCGGTAACTGGTCTCAGCTTTGGGATGGTGTAAAAGAAATTTTTACTGCTGTTTGGAACGCGGTTAAAAACACGTTCATGACAGTATTTAACACGTTAAAAAATGTTTTTAACGTGTTTTTGTCTTTCTTTGGCACTAGTTGGAACAAACTGTGGTCGAGTGTGAAAAACTTTTTCATGAATGTTTGGAATGGTATCGTATCGTTTTTCACTAACGTTTTAAACGGTATTAAAAACACTGCAACAAGTGTTTGGAATGGTATTAAAACTGCGATCATGAGCGTGGTAAACGGTATTAAAACAAGCATTTCAACAGTGTTTAATTCAGTAGCAAACATGGTTAAGTCTGTGTTTAACGGTATTAAAAACACGGTTGTGTCAGTTTGGAATGGTATTAAAAACGCTATCATCACTCCGATTGAAGCGGCGAAAAACAAGGTTAAAGCAGTAATCGACGCTATAACAGGGTTTTTCTCTGGCATAAAACTTAGTCTTCCTCATATTAAACTGCCTCATTTTAGTATTAAAGGACAATTCTCTCTTACGCCACCGTCTGTACCGTATCTTGCTATCGACTGGTATAAGAAAGCAATGAACAAGCCAATGCTGTTAAACGGGGCGACTATTTTCGGTGAGAAAAACGGGCGTATGCTTGGCGGCGGTGAAAAAGGTCCGGAAGTGATTATGGGGCTTGATACTTTGCAGAATATGAGCGCGGGAGCGAACACGCAAATGCTTAGTGTTATGAACCAGATTCTAGCGATTATGGACGCGTATTTCCCACAGTTTTCCAACCAGAGTATTGTGCTCGACACTGGCGAACTAGTGGGTGGTATCGCGCACAGGATGGACAGTGAGCTTTTTAAGCTTCAAACAAGAAAAGCAAGGGGGTGGTAGAAGTGTATGGGATGCTAATAAACGGGTTGCATAGTTTTAACGATCTAGGGCTGGTTGCTACAAGCCGTCCGCTCGTTCAACTTCCAGAACCTAAATTAGAGTATTTGCAAATACCAGGCAGGCAGGAAAGTATTGATATTAGTGAAAGTCTTGCTGGTGAAGTGTTATACGAGATGCGTGAAGGCTGTTTTGAATTCATTGTTGCAGACAAAAACAAGTGGAGTGAAACATGCCATAGTGTTAAAACGTTAATACACGGTAAGAGTGTGAAACTGTCTCTTGATGATGAACCATTGTTCTACTATCAGGGTCGAGTGTGGGTTAGTGGTTTTAAATCGGATAAAAACTATTCAACTCTCACACTCAACTATAAGCTGCAACCGTATAAGTATAGTGTAGATGATTCGGATGGTGTTCACACAATATGGGGTGTGCAAGTAGATGATAAGCGTGAAATAACACTCGTTCACGATTTTGACATGACACTGATTCCAGAATTTAACAACCTGTCGTCTAACAGTATGCTACTGGATTCTAATGGTAAAAAGTATGAGATTAAAACAGGTGTTAACCGTTTCCCACAGCTTCGTTCAAAAATAAGCATGAGTTTAACATTCGTTGGAAACGGGATGGTAAATATTTCCTATAAAAGGGGGTGGTTGTGAGTGTACAGGATCATGCTTGATGATAATACGATTTACTATCCGAATGATGATAAAGCGGTACTTGATGATATTACGTTAAATTTGGAGCTTAATACTGCGGGAACGTTAACGTTTACTTGCCCGAGTCAAAACCCTTGCTATGAGCTTATTAAAAACCGGAAATCAATAGTAAGCGTGTGGCGTGACGATGAGGAGATTTTCTTCGGCGAGGTTAGAGAACAAGTAAAAGACTTGCATGGTAGTAAGAAAGTAACTTGCGTAGGGTTGTTAACTTACTTAGCTGATAGTATTCAACCTCAGAAAGAATATCATGATCAGAGTTCCTACCAGCTTTTAGAAAAACTTTTACAAGCTCATAACAGTCAGGTAGATGATTATAAGAAAATAAGAATTGGTTTCGTCACAGTATCTGACTCGAATGATTCACTCTACAGGTTTACTAATTTTGAAACCACGCTTGAAGCGATTATGGGAAAAATGGTTGAAAAGCTTGGCGGATATGTGCGTCTTAGAAAAGAAGACGGGAAACTTTACTTAGACTACCTACGTTTAGAAGAAATAGGTAAAGCTACAAGCCAGCATATTAGTTTCGGCTTGAACCTGCTTGAATACGCGGAAAACCTTTCAGCAGAGGATGTTACTACAGCGGTTATTCCTCTCGGAAAAGAGTTGGAAAACGAGAATGGTGAAAACGAGGTTCTTAAAAAGCATGTTGATATTACTTCAATAAACAATGGGAAAAACTATATAGTATCTCGTGAAGCGCAAAAAACATTCGGCTGGGTTTGTAAAGTTGTTAATTTCAATAATGTGACAGTTCCAACTAATCTTATGCGTAAAGCTGTTAAATGGTTACAGGATAACCAGTTTGAGCATGTAGAAATAAGCCTTAGCGCGGTTGACTTATCCGAGTTAGGTTTATATTATGCGACGATTGAGTGTGGGGATAGGGTTCGTTGTCTAGCTCCACAATTTGGCATGGACCGTGTGTTTCCTGTAGTAAAAAAGACTATACCGATTCAAAAACCAGGCGAAGTTAGAATCGTGCTTGCGAGCAGGATTTCTAAAGGGTATGTGCAAAACGTGTCGCATGCTGTTCAAACGTTAAAAGAAGAAACGGTTGAAGCTAGAAAAATTGATAACGAGCGTGTTAAAGCTGCGATCGATAATATTAAAGCGCAAATGGGTAATTCTCAAAGCGGCTATAAGATAAGCGAATACGATAGTAAAGGCATGTGGGTTCGTGACCTTTACATGGATACGCCTGATAAGAACACTGCTACGAAAGTTTTACAGGTTAACATGAATGGTATTGCTGGAAGCCATAACGGTTTTTTAGGCCCTTACAGTACTGCGATGACTCTTGACGGCATGGTGTATGGTGACAGGATTATCGGGCATTCGATTGACGCGGAAAAACTTTCAGTTTCTTACACTTCGCAGGTAGAAAAGCAGATTAGTAAAGCAAAAAACGAGGCTATAAAAGACACTGGTAGGCGGCTTGAAAACTATTACACGATAAGTGAAATCAACACGAAACTAAATGTTACAGACGGTAAGATTGAGGCTGGTGTTGAAAGCGTTAACCATAGTCTTAAACAGAAAAACGGTAACTATTACGGCTCGTATACTCCAAGCCATTTTAACGCTCCTATGAGCTTGTGGCTGACTGATAGTGAAAAAATGCAGCATGTTGGTGATTTTTTCTACGACACGTCAACCGGCTACGCTTACAGGCTTATTGTTAAGCAGGAAAGTTTAGCCGTAAAATTTAATGAGAAGTCGCACACGGAATCAGCTTTTGACGATTTTGTAGACATTTTTTACAAGTATGAGGATAAAATTTACGCTATACCGGGTTTAACTGGTGAAAAAATTTCTGGCGCAACAGTGTTTGTTCCATCAAGTGAGTTTTGGCTACATTTTAGAACTAACTGGTCTCCGTTTGACAATTATGGTTTTAAGATTGATAGCATTAAAAAAGAGTATTCAGGAGAAATTTCAGGATACGTGTCTAAACTGCCTGAAGATATTAACATTATTGAGGTTAAAGGTGAAAATTATCCTGAGTCTGAACACCCGTATAAAGCTGGGACAAGCAAACTATGGCATTACGTTTCAGCTGACAGTATAAGTAGTTTTAGAACGTTCGCTTGGGCAAGAGTTAAAGATAAAGACATTGAGGCTGCTAAATCCACGGCTGATAAGGCTATTTCTAAACTAACCATAGTAGAAGATTCCATATCTTCAATGGTTAAAAAAGGTGATTTTGGTAGTTTCATGCAGCAAAACTATAACAGTTTCCTTCTCGGGTTTAACCATTCGAGTAAATACGTGCAAATAACACCCGGGCAGATAGAGCTTTACGATGGTGAAGTTGATGAGGATCATAAAAGAGCTGTTTTTGATAAAAACGGGAACAACTTCTACCGTAACGGCGTGTATATTGGCTATGTTGGAACCGGCGAGTGGGAAGAAGATAATTCTCACAAGGGTCTAGTTTTTCATCTTACTAGCGACGGAAAGTATATGGCTTTCGCGCAACGTAAAACGGCTGATGAAGAAACATACGCTACTATGCTGTGTTTTTCACGTTCGCAAAGCATTTATAAAGAGTATGGTATTCACGCTGGATGCAACTTTTACATGCACGGTAACAAGATTATAGATCCTGTTTGGCAAGACGGTGCAGGAGTAGACGCGGATATTAACTATGTGCAGATTATTGAGATGAACCAGGATGGGAAAGCTTCAAAATGGGGTTCTAACGCTCACATGGTGTTTAAAAACGGGATACTCATGAAAGTTAAATACTATTAAAAACGCGGAAGTGAAGCGCGGAAGTGAACGTGGTGGAAGCGTTGATGGAAGCGAGTGAAGCGTGGAAGTGAACGTGAGCGGAAGCCGGATGGAAATGGAGGAGAATTTGTTATGGAGAAACTAATTATTCCCACAAACAAAATAGTGGCTAATAAGGGTACGCGCTTAAAAGATGTGACAGAAAGTATTACAACACCTGTAGTTGATAATACGAAAATTTTATGCGAAATCAGCCACAAGCTGGATATTATTCTAAAAAGATTGGAGGAGAGTAGTGGTAAAACCGACAATTAGCTACGCGGTAGCTGTGCAAAAATATAAGGCTGAGTTAAACGAAAAAATAGTCGAGTTGAATAAGCAAATACCAATACCTACTTACATGATAGAAGGCATTGTTGCAAGCGTACTGTCTGATATGCGTTCGGCGGTGATCGCGGAAAACTCGATGGAATATGAAGCGTATGTGAAACAGTTAGAAGACTATTTTAACTCTAGAGAACGCGAACTTAACGACGAGATTTTGAAAATAAAAGCCGAAAAAACTGAAAAAGATGAAGCGGCTGGGAAAGGTGAAGATGCTGAAGAATGTGTTAAGTAGTAGTCATGTGTTGAAAAATAATATCAGTTGAAATACTGAAATGCTGAAATGCTGAAATGTTAGGGCAGGTGTGGGTTAAACCATGCCTGCCATTTTTTATTACTTTTTACTTTTTGTTTTTATAAGAGTACTGGCAAATGTTAGGAAAACTTGTAAGGAGAATTATGAGAGGATTTTGGAATAGTGCTCAACTGGCTTTCACACTGGTAGGCGGCTGGCTGGGATACTTTTTAGGCGGGTGCGACGGGCTGATCCTCGCGCTCGTTTTATTTGTGGTTGCGGATTATATTACAGGCGTGATGTGTGCTGTTACGGATAAGAAACTGTCTAGCAGCATTGGTTTTAAGGGCATTTTTAGAAAGGTGCTCATTTTTATGCTTGTTGGTATAGCAAACATTATAGATTTTCATGTTTTGAAGCAAGGAAGCGTGATTAGAACCGCGGTAATTTTCTTCTACCTATCTAACGAAGGATTATCTTTAACCGAAAACGCGGCTCACCTGGGGCTTCCCGTGCCTGAGAAATTAAAAAACGTTTTAGAACAATTACACGACAAGAACAGGAAGGACAATACTCATGAGTAAAAAAGGAATAGACGTATCAGTTTGGCAGGGTGACATTGATTTCAACGCGGTGAAAGCATCCGGCGTCGAGTTTGTGATCATTCGAGCAGGATACGGTATCGGATGCAAAGACAAGTGGTTTGAACAGAACTATCGTAAAGCAAAAACAGCCGGTCTTGACGTGGGAGCCTACTGGTATTCGTACGCAAACTCCGGTTCTGAAGCGACTGAGGAAGCTCAAAGCTGTGTGAACATGCTTTCAGGTAAGAGTTTTGAGTATCCTGTTTACTTTGATTTGGAAGAAAAAAGCCAGCTTAACCGTGGGCGAGCTTTCTGCGATTCGCTGATTACCAGTTTTTGCAATAAGCTGGAAACTTGCGGGTATTATGCAGGCTTTTACACCTCGCTTTCAACCGCTAATAATCTTGTGTCATCTCATGTTAGAAACCGTTACGCTTTGTGGATCGCACAGTGGAACACGCACTGCAGTTATCAAGGCTCGTATGGTCTTTGGCAATACTCGTCAAACGGCAGCGTTCCTGGAGTAGCCGGCAGAGTTGACATGGACTATGCTTACAAGGATTATCCGAGCATTATTAAAAACGCTGGGTTAAACGGATATAAAAACGGCGGCTCTGACCAAGCTGCGCGCACGTCAAGTATTGATGAGGTGGCGCGAGAAGTTATTAACGGCGCTTGGGGTAACGGAAATGAGCGTAAACAGCGTTTAACTTCTGCCGGATACGATTATGCGAGCGTGCAAAATAAAGTTAATAAGCTTCTTGGTGTTAAAGCTTATAGAAAGTCAGTTGATGAGCTTGCCCGTGAAGTAATCCGAGGCACGTGGGGTAACGGAAATGAGCGTAAAAACCGTTTAACTTCTGCCGGATACGATTATGATACGGTACAAAAACGAGTAAACGAACTCTTGTAAAACAGTTTGAAACATGTAAAGCCCGAGGCTTGTTCCTACATTGGAGCAATCCTCGGGCTTTTTTTATTTTTTAAGGTTAAATTGTCAAGTCAAGAGGTTAAAAAACACTGTTTTTTCTTTGCCTGTGATGTAAGGAGGCACAGGCAAATGAATGTGGAAGAAAAAAGTAAGATTGGAAAACTAAGAAACATGGGGTTTGGCTATACGAAAATAGCTAAACAGTTAAATCTTTCAGTTGATACGGTTAAAAGCTACTGTAAGCGCAACAATCTTGGCGGCGTAAATGTTGGCAATAGTGTTCAATTATGTGATTTATGCGCTAAGCCTGTTAAACAGAATGCTGGTCGTAAAGTTAAACGTTTCTGCTCTGACGCGTGTAGAAACACGTGGTGGAGTAAGCATACACAGTTGGTAAAAAGACAGGCAAACTATGAGTGTGCTTGTCTTAACTGCAAAAATTCTTTTATCTCTTACGGTAATAAGACTCGAAAATACTGCTGCCACGCCTGCTATATAGAACATCGTTTTGGAGGTGAGCATCATGCAAATAAGTAATGATGCTCACGAGCTAAAGGATGTTAAAGCCAGAGCTTGGACAAAAGAGAGTATGCAGGCGGATTTTCGTTTTGAAATAGCCGAAAAACTTACCATTTCACTCTTTAAAAAAGGGCTTATCAGCGAGCAAGAAAAAGAAAAAATAAGCCGTCTTAACAGGGAAAAATTTCACCCGTTTTACAAGGAATTATTGGGCTAAAAGCTTGATAAACACTGCTTTTAGAGTGATGAATAGTATTAGCTGAAAGTGAGGGGAAATAGTGAAAGAGATAATAAAAATAGACTCTACAATACGAAAAACTGGTTTTAAGAAAAAGACGCGGGTTGCAGCGTATGCGAGAGTTTCTAGTGATAGTGATGAGCAGCTCCTCAGTCTAGAAGTGCAAAAGGAGCATTACGAAAACTATATTAAGTCTAATCCCTGCTGGGAGTATGCGGGGCTTTACTTTGACGAGGGTATTAGCGGCACGAAAATCGATAAGCGTGAAAGTCTTAAACAACTGCTTAAAGACTGTGAGAGCGGTCAGATAGACAGGATTATTACAAAGTCTATTAGTAGGCTTGCAAGAAACACGGTTGACTGTCTTGAAATAGTTAGAAAACTTACCGGTCTCGGTATTTATTTGTATTTTGAGAAAGAAAACATTGATACCGAGCGTATGAGTTCAGAGCTTATGCTTTCTATCTTAAGTTCCATAGCACAAAGCGAGTCAAGATCCATCTCGGAAAACAGCATGTGGTCAATTCAAAAAAGGTTCGAAAACGGAAGCTATGTCATTTCTTCCCCATCGTATGGCTATAAAAACGAGAACGGGAAAATGATTATAGTTCCAAAGGAAGCTGAGGTTATAAAAGACATCTTTAGTATGGCACTTTTAGGTAAAGGCGGGCATGTGATAGCTAATGAGCTGACGGCTAAAAAGATTCCTGCGAAAAGAGGAGCTAAATGGTCTTCGACTACCGTGAACGCTATTTTGAACAATAAAACATACACAGGGGATGTGATTTTTCAAAAGACATTTACAGACGATAATTTTAACCGCCATAAAAACCGTGGCGAGAAAAAACAGTATGTTATTGAAAACCATCACGAGGCTATCATCAGTCATGAAACTTTTAATAATGTGCATGAGCTGAGACAGAAGAGAAAATTAAAACTAAATATCACCGGCGGTAGTAATAAATACCTTGCTAGATATGTGTTTTCAGGAAAACTTTACTGCGGTAATTGCCATAGTAGGTTAAAGAAACACGACCGGCATAAAAAAGATGGAGCCTATGTTGTTTGGTGTTGTACCAAGCATATACGTGAGACTAAATGCTGCCCTATGAAAGCTGTAAAAGAGGAGTATGTTAAATTAGCTTTTCTTCAAATGCTTAACAAGTTCAAAGCAACATCCGCTCAAATATTAACGCCTTTCATAAAAAGCTTAAGAAACGTGAATAATAAAGACGGATTGAACAAGGTTATCGAACTCGAAGAAAAAATAGCTAAGTTGCAAGAACAGGAGCAAGTACTCAGTAAGCTTTTCGCCGGTGGCTACATTGAGATGGATTCCTACTATCTGGAAAGCAATCAGCTTAAAACGGAAATGGATACTTGTCTTAAGGAAAAACTTCAGCTTTCCAACAGTTTAAAC
>QWCD01027688.1_pt1 | contig 11298 bp, 10 predicted proteins | sample 1972461 | NCBI WGS metagenome assembly QWCD01 (sample SAMN09866717, study PRJNA288562) | Human vaginal metagenome isolate term4_vaginal, whole genome shotgun... | isolation source: vagina | host: Homo sapiens | place: USA: California | reverse complement strand
AGTCCGATTCTCACTCGAGGCTCTCTGGCGGGGTAGCTCAGCTGGCTAGAGCGTACGACTCATAATCGTAAGGTCAAGAGTTCGAGTCTCTTCCTCGCTACAATGGCCAGCAGGAGTTGGTCAACACACAACATTCTAGAGGTGAACGAAATGGCAAGTAAGAGCGCAGACATCCGTCCAGGCATTACGCTTGCATGCACGGAGTGCAAGGAGCGTAATTACATCACGACGAAGAATCGTCGTAATACGCCTGATCGTCTCGAGTTGAGCAAGTTCTGCCCACGTTGCGGCAAGCATACTCTCCATCGCGAGACTCGCTAAGCGAGTGAGCTTCGGCGAAGTTTTGTAGCTTTATTTACCCCGCGTTTTGCGGGGTTTTTTGTTATTTAGTGCTGTTAGGATTAGGCATATGAGTATGCAATCATCCTTATCGAAATCTGATAATCCAACTTTCGCAGACCTTACAACAATTGGGGTTGGGGGTAGTATTGCTCGTTTTGTAGAGCCTAATAGCAGGGTGGCTGTTATTGAAGCTGTAGAAGATGCCGATTGTGCGGGATTGCCATTGTGTGTTATTGGTGGTGGATCTAATATGCTCGTTAGCGACGAGTTGTTTAACGGAGTTGTTGTGCGCGATGCTCGGCGTGAAATTTGTGTTTTAGATGAGGCGGCTCCTAGCGAAGATGGCGTTGATAAGGATAGTGGAGATTGTTTAGTTCACGTTAGTGCAGAAGCAGGATGCAATTGGGATGATTTTGTATCGCATACGATTCAGCTTGGCTTAGAAGGCGTAGAAGCGCTATCTGGTATTCCTGGAACTGTTGGGGCATCTGTTGTGCAAAACATTGGCGCATATGGTGCGGAAGTGGCGCAAAGCGTTGAATGTGTAGAAGTTTGGGATCGTAAAGATAAAACAACTTTTTATATGAATCTTGCGGATCTTAAGTTTGGATACCGCACGTCTGTTCTTAAAAAAAGCATGTATAAGGCGCCTGGTGTTGCTGCCGATTGCTTCTTCCCAACGCCTAGATATGTTGTTTTATCTGTTACTTTTTGCTTAAAGCATTCAAAAACGGGTGTTGTGGCTCATTCTCAGCTTGCTCACGCGCTTGGCGTGCAAGTTGGCGATAGGATGGAAACATCTAAGATTCGTCGCGAAGTTTTGCGCGTTAGAGCGTCTAAGGGCATGCTTGAAGATGCTATGCGTTACGCAAATAAGTGGATGTGCTACGCAAAAAGCGAGAGCGGTGTTGAGTCTGCGATTAGTCTTCAAAATGAAGACTATGTTTGTGGAGATTTGTTAGACGGCGATTCTAAGTATGCCGATCGTCATAGTTGTGGAAGTTTCTTTATGAATCCGATTTTGACAGAATCTCAGGCAGATTTGCTTCCAGAAGACGCTCCGCGATTTGACGCCACTTTGCCAGATGGATCTAAGGGTGTTAAGACTTCTGCCGCATGGCTTATTGATCATGCAGGATTCCATAAAGGATTTAGGCTTACGCAAAACAATGGTATAAAAAGTGAGGCTGGGTTGTCTTCTTTGCATACTTTGGCATTGACCAATCGCAATAACGCAAAATGCAAAGATATTGTTGATTTAGCGCGCAAAATCATAGATGGTGTTTATGATTCTTTTGGCGTAAAACTTGTTCCAGAGCCTGTTCTAATCGGCATTAACTTAGATTGTTAATGTAAGTTGTTAACACAAATTTAGCATAATTTAACATAATAAATCGCGATTTATGTTGTGATTTTCCGCTGAACACAGTACTATGCTCTTTTAATATCGTAAAAATTATTGTTTGATGGCACTTAATGTGTGTTGAACTGTATTTTTTGCGATTAATAACATATATACCCTTATATGGAATGTTTTAGACGTAGTTTTAGAGAAGGTTGGATTATGCAAATATGGAGAAAAAAGTCTGTTGAACAGACTATTGCAGAAACAATGGATGGTGATCGCCATCTTAAGCGTACGTTAAATGCATGGGATCTTGCCGTTATGGGAGTAGCTGTGGCTGTTGGTGCTGGCATCTTCTCCGTTGGTGCTCAGGCTGCAGCGTTCCACGCAGGTCCTGCAGTTATTATTAGCTTTATCATCGCTGGTATTGTTTGCGGAACGGCTGCAATGTGCTACGCGGAGTTTGCTTCGATGATTCCTGTTGCTGGTTCTGCATACACCTTTACGTATACTACAGTAGGCGAGCTTATTGCTTGGATTATTGGTTGGGATATGATTCTGGAAATGCTTATGGCAGGATCCGTTATAGCCAAATATTGGGGCGTTTATCTTAACGATTTAATGCACTTGTTTGGTCTTAATGTATCTACTTCTGTAAAGCTGGGTAATTTTACTTTCGATCTTGCTCCAGTAGTTATCGTTGCATTCTTTACGATTATGCTTGTTGTTGGAACAAAGCTTTCTGCTCGTTTTGATGGCGCTTTAACAATCTTGAAGATTGGTATTGTTCTGTTCGTTGTTGTTGTTGGATTCTTCTACATTAAGGCTTCTAACTTCACTCCATTCGTTCCACCTGCAACAGATGTTGCTAGCGTTAAGGGAATCCACGTTTCTGGCACAATGAGCCAGCCGCTTTGGCAATGGCTTACTGGCATGCAGCCAGCTGTTTACGGTGTTACTGGTATTCTTTCTGGCGCAGCACTTGTGTTCTTTGCATTTATTGGATTCGACGTTGTTGCAACTACGGCAGAAGAAACTAAGGACCCACACAAGAACATTCCTAAGGGCATTGGTCTTGGTCTTTTGATTGTGACTGTTCTTTACATTCTTGTTGCTGTTGTTACAACTGGCATGGTTTCGTACAAGGATTTGGCTAAGCAAGAGGCTCCTTCTCTTTCTACAAGCTTTGAGCTTGTAGGCGCAACTTGGGCAGCAAAGATTATTTCTCTTGGCATTGTAATCGGCTTAACAACTGTTGTTATGGTTCTTCTTCTTGGTCTTACGCGTATCGTGTTTGCTGTGAGCCGCGATGGTCTTCTTCCTCGTAGCTTCTCTAAGGTTAGCAAACGCGGCATTCCTGCACGTATTCAGATTGTTTCTGGCATTGTAGTTGCTATAATCGCTTCTACATTAGATATTGGAATTCTTTCTGATATGGTGAATATCGGTACGCTTTCTGCATTCTTGCTCGTTTCTGCTGGTGTTCCGATTATGCGTATGCGTAGACCAGATTTGCACCGATCCTTTATGGTTCCATGGAATCCAGTTTTGCCTATTTTTGCTGCGCTTTCTACGTTCTGGCTTATGCTAAACCTTTCCGTGCTTACATGGATTCGTTTTGCGATTTGGCTTGCGATTGGCTTTGCAGTATACTTCGGCTATTCCTACCGCAATTCTTTGCTTGGAAGGCAGTTACGCAAGGCTAAGAAGCTTGGTGTTCCTGTAGAGTCATTGTTTGCTCAAGATGCTGTTGCAGCTGAAAAGATGGCTCAGGGAGAATCTGAAGACCAGGCTCGTGCAGAAGCTGCTCAAGAGACAGGTAATAATTGATTATAAAATCTTGAATTAAGATATTATCTTATTTTTAGATTTATTGATTCTAATCACGTTGAGTCGGCATGCGGTTTTACGCGTGTCGACTCAATTAGTTTTGCGCGCCGTGTTTGCACTATAATAGAAAAGTTAAATTGTTTCATTAGAGCAAAAGAATGCAGAAGGGGGGCGTTTGTTATGCCTTATGTTATTGCAGAACCTTGTGTTGACGTTAAGGATAAAGCTTGTGTTGACGAGTGCCCTGTTGATTGCATTTATGAAGGCGATCGTACGCTTTATATAAACCCTAATGAATGTGTTGATTGTGGTGCTTGTGAACCAGCTTGTCCTGTAGAAGCCATTTTCTACGAGGACGATGTTCCAGAAGAGTGGGAATGGTATAAAGACGCTGCAGTAGAGTACTTTAACAAACTTGGTGATTTAGGTGGAGCGCAAGAAGCTGGTCCATCTGGCTGGGATGAAGATCGTGTAGCTGCTCTTCCTAAAAGAGATGCTTAAATACCTAGTTGCGCCGCATTGTTTCCATATTTTTCTCTTACAGCATCTAAAACATGTTCTGCGTGACTTATTCGTGCATAAGTATTTTTTACTGCGTTTTCTCTAATTGATGTTGAATTTTTGTATGTATCGTTGTTTATTACGGTTTCTCTTTTGCTTTCTTCAAGAATGTCATTAATAGTTGGCTGAATGAAAGTTTTGCTGCATTTCACAAGATTACTAGCGCTTACTCCTGCCAGCCTAACTGGGCTTAATAAGCAAATATTATTTCCGCCTAATTTATGATTGTGTACTATAGGGTCTGCATCCATTAACAATGAGTCAACGTGCTTATATAATTCATGGGAAGAATCCGTTGCGTTTCTTAACGTTTTAGATCTAGTAACATAGTGCAAATCGCTGAATCGTAGCTTTAACGTGACAGTTTTGGTTGCCATATTGCGTTTGCGTAGTTCTTGCGCCACGTCATTGCAGCAGTGCCTGATCAGGTTTTTCACTGCTGCAATATCTGTGGTGTCAGAATTGAGAGTTTGTTCTGTACCAATGGATTTTTCTGGAACATGGGGCATGACCTGCCGATTATCGATTCCGCGCGAAGTGTTATAAAGCATTTGTGCAACAATCTTAGAGCCAGCAATTCGTTCCAGAGTCTTTTCATCTATATTTCTTAGTGTTTCTATACTATTTATTCCCCATGCTGCTAGCTTTTTTGCCAGAGCTGGTCCAATTCCTGGTATTGCTCGTAATGGCATTATTGACACAAAGTCAGCGTTGCGGTTCTGGGGGACAGCCAGCATTCCATTTGGCTTTGCATTTGTTGATGCCATTTTTGCTATTAATTTATTGGATGCTATTCCCACTGAGCAGGTGATATGAAACTTACGCGCGACTTCGCTTCGTATCCATTCGCCTATAACAATAGGCGAATGCCAGCGTAAAAGTGCGGAGTTAACATCCATATAACATTCGTCTACAGAGACTCGTTCAACCCTATCTGTGATTTTTGAAAAAACCTCCTTAAAAATCCTAGATGAAATGGAAACGTAGTATGGCATATCTACCGGCAAGAAAATGCCATTAGGGCACAAGCTTCGTGCTCGCGCTGTAGGCATAGCTGAATTCACGCCATACTTACGTGCCTCGTAGCTGGCTGCCGAAACTACGGAGCGCGAGCCTGTACCAATAATCACAGGTTTACCAAGTAACCTAGGATTACGCGCCACCTCGAGTGATGCGTAAAACGCATCCATATCGATATGAAGTATTGTGCAACCAGACGTGTCATGCCCCCAGTCGCGTTTAGCTGCTGTAACTCGAGGTGCTGTGCTCATGGATTTATGGTAGAACAAACGTTCGATTTTATCTATAGTGTGTCGCAATAAATTTTACGAAAAATATAGTCAAAATATGCAAATATAACTACTGCCGTGTAGGGTATGCTGTATGAAACAAATCATAGTGAACGCGCTAAATCGCATGCCTGTTTTGCTGATTGTTGTTGTAGAAGCGGCGATGGTTTATTTAGCAACATCAATAGCGAAAGTCGCGTTTAGTCAGCTCGATCCGTTGTATTCTGTGTGGTATCGCGTTGGATTTATGACTTTGTTTTTACTTGCTTGGAGAAGACCTTTTTCGCACAAAAAACGCGCGCACAATTCTTTGCCTAAAACGTTAAAAGAATGGTTAATTGTTGTTGCAGTAGGAATTTCCGTTGTTCTTATGAACACCATGTTCTATTTAGCTATTAGCTGTATGGCTGTGGGGGTCGCAGTTACTATCGAGTTTGTAGGACCGCTTATGGTTGCTGTTATAACAGGTAAAACGTGGCGTGAGCGCATTGGTATAGTTATTGCCGCGTGTGGAATCGTGCTTCTTGCAAGCGCTTCTATGGGTTCTAATGAAAGTCCGCATTTTCTTGTTGGATTAGTTGCAATTCTTATTGGCGGATCCATGTGGGGAATGTATATTGTCTCTGGGCGAATGTTGGCTAGAGGTTCTAATGCTATAGACAGAGTTAGTGTAGCTATTTTAATTGGATGGTTGTTGCAGTCTAGCGTACTTGCAGTTCCTGCGATTTCTCATGTTATATACCCTAAGCCAGGAGCTACTTGGGCTGCACAGTCTGGCGGTTCTATAAAGCTTTTAGCTTTGATGGTTGTTATTGCGATATGCGCATCTTTTATTCCTACGCTGTTGGATCAAGTTCTTTTAAAGCGCGTGTCTTCGGCAAGATATTCTGTTATGCAGGCTTTATATCCTGCTATTGCTGCAGTTGTTGGAATGGGATTTGGAGAAGTGCCAACTTGGATTGATGTTTGTGGAATGGCTCTAGTTATGTTGGCTGTTGCGATTACATTTTCGGGAGACCATAATCCTGCATAAATTTTGCTGTTTGGCTATTCAATCCACTTTTGTGTGTTTGGTGTGTCGCTGAAGCATTGTGCACGTCCTCAAGAGGTGATATAGTCTGAATCTGTTGCTATCTTGAATAGCTACAAAGTGGAGTCATGCCTGAGTGGCCGATAGGGGCACCCTGCTAAGGTGTTAGTCGTGTAAGCGGCTCGAGAGTTCGAATCTCTCTGACTCCGCGGTTTTAGCTCTAAATCGTTGAAAATCAGCGTTTTAGAGCTTTTTTGTTTTGATTTTTGGCTATAACCCATAATCCGCCGGCGGACAGTATCTGTGCGCGCAAAGAGGCGACGCCCTGGGCATCGGCGCGGTTGTTCTCGCTACGGAAACGCTGAACGTTCCGCGGATCGTAGCCTGCGGCGCCCAACGCCAGTTCGAAGGTGGGGATGCGTTCGGTAAAGCTGTATCGTCTGAATGACCCTGGTTGGGGGAATTTGACGAGGATGACCTGCGGGTGCCCGAGATCGCGTATGTGCTCGGCGGCGTCCCGCATGGATGCGGTGTTATCGAGGAGCACCGCGGCGTCATAGCCTTCGGTGTACTGCGAGTCAAGGCCGACGATGGGGATGTTGGCATCCGCCAACTGGGAGGATTGCTCGGGGCTGAGCAGAATCGAGGCGATGATGATGTCGTCGGTGTTCTTGTTCTCGGAGATGCTGCGGAAATAGCTGTCCATCTGTTCCGGGGTGTGCAAGACGATGGGAAAGAGATCGTATCCGCTTCCTGCGATGGTCGTATACAGACCTTCAAATGACGTGGAGGTGAACCAGGTGTTGAAGCGGTCGACGAAGAGCGCACTGATACGGAAGGATTTGCGGGAAGCCAGCGCGGAAGCGCTTTTTGACGCACGAAATGCTCACGTTCGGCTATGGCCTGGATGTGTAGCCGGGTGGCCTCGCTGATGCGTTCATCGTTGTGTAGGGCACGGGAAACCGTCGAAAGTGATACGGAAGCCATTTCGGCTATATCCTTCAACAACATTCTTCTCTGTCCCGCCTGGAATCTCCTGCTTACTGCTGCAATTGTACTGTGAAGGGCCATCGGCCGCCCGCTATCCCATCGGCGGGACGTGGGGAGCGAAGTTCAGTGACTATTTATTGCTAACGCTTGCATAAATGTTGTGCAAGTGCTAGCATAACGATCGTTGTTCCAAACACTATCAATGACGATTAGAAGAAAGTCAGAGTTGACTATGAGTACAGATTCATTGAACCTCAAAGTATCCCAGGATGATACAACGGCCTTGAGTGGCGTATTCGGAACCGATGCGCAGGAATCCGACGCGCTGAAGGACGCGCTCTGGTGGAAACAGGCTTCGGTCTATCAGATCTACCCGAGGTCATTCAGCGATAGCACTGGATCGGGTTTGGGTGATATCAAGGGCATCACCTCAAGAATGGACTATCTGAGCGATCTGGGCATCGATGCGATCTGGCTCAGCCCTTTCTACCCCTCCCATTTGCTCGATGGCGGATATGATGTGGACGATTACCGCAATGTGGACAGTCGTCTGGGCACGATGGATGATTTCAGCGAAATGGTCGAGGCCGCGCACTCCCGCGATATCAAGGTCGTGGTGGACATTGTGCCGAACCATACCTCCAGCCATCATCCGTGGTTCCAGCAGGCCCTGAATTCGGAACCGGGTTCCGCGGCGAGAGAACGGTATATCTTCCGCGAGGGGCGGGGCGAGCATGGCGAGTTGCCGCCGACGAACTGGATCGCCAACTTCGGCGGTCCCGCCTGGAAGCGTGTGGCCGACGGCCAATGGTATCTGCATCTCTTCACGCCCGATCAGCCCGATCTCAACTGGGATAACAGGGAGGTGCGTGATGACTTCCTCAAGACGCTACGGTTCTGGTGTGACCGTGGTGTGGACGGTTTCCGCGTCGATGTCGCACACGGTTTGGCCAAGGACCTGGACCGGGATGACCTTGACCAGTGGGATGTTGACGTATTCAAGCCCATTCCCTCCGATGGCTCGCATCCGACCTATGACCGCGATGAGGTGCATGAGATCTACCGTGAATGGAGGAAGCTGTTCAACCAGTACAATCCTCCGCGTTTCGCGGTTGCGGAGGCCTGGGTGAACCCTGACAGGCAGCATCTGTACGCCAGCCCCAAAGAGCTCGGACAGGTATTCAACTTCGAATTCGCGAAGAAGAACTGGATCCGCGACGAGATGCACGAGGCCATTGCCGAAGGCATCGCATCGGCGAAGCAGTCCGGCTCGACCTCGACCTGGGTGATGAGTAACCACGATGTGCCGCGCAATGCCAGCAGATACGCCTTGCCCCAGGTTTCCGTACCGGGGCATCAGCATCAGCTCGCTTTGGATTGGCTGCTGCGTGATGGCAAGACCTATGTCGAGGATCGCGCTCTCGGCACCAAACGTGCCAGGGCCGCCATTCTGCTGGAACTTGCACTCCCTGGTTCCGCATACATCTATCAGGGTGAGGAGCTGGGCCTGTTCGAAGTGGCCGATATCCCCTGGGACCGGCTCGAAGACCCGACTGCCTTGCGCACCGCCCGTTCCGGTATGAGCAAAGGCCGTGATGGGTGCCGTGTGCCCCTGCCTTGGGTCGCGGCGGATGCCGGTGTTCGTGATGGTGGGAGTGCTTTCGCGCAGACAGGGTCCTTCGGTTTTTCGCCTGAACGTGCGCAGGACGGGAAGACCCCGGCCCGGCCGCATCTCCCTCAGCCCTTGTGGTTCCGTGATTTCGCCGTTGACCGAGAGCGGGCGGACCGTAACTCGATGCTCAACCTGTACCGTCGTGCGCTCGCCTTACGCCATGAGTTGAAGCTGTATGACACCGAGCTCGAATGGTTGGAGCAGGATGCGGAATCCGGAAGCAAAGACGGAGCGGACGGTAATGCGGGCGGTGTAATCGCCTATCGTCGCAGCAACGGCTGGGCGAATCTGACGAACTTCGGTGCCACGCCAGCCGCCCTGCCTGAGGGCGATGTGCTGCTGTGCTCGGGAGAGCTGACTGCGGACGGCATGCTGCCGCAGGACACCAGCGTGTGGATGCGTTTGCGGTAACGGGCGGGGAGGAACATCACCATGAGTACACAGGTCCGGACCGCGGCGTCGAAACGCCCCACATCCCTCAGCACAAGTGCCTTCTGGCGCTTCATGATTGGTTTCTTCGTCTTCAATACCTTGATTTATGCGGGTTTCACGATGGTGACCGGCATATTGATGCCTCAGAAGCTCAAGGATCTCGGTATTGCGGATTACAGTTCAGCTCTCGGCACCATCAGTATGGTCGGGGCCGTGCTCTCCATGTTCATCAACGTATTCCTGGGTGCCCTTTCCGACCGGACGCGAACCCGATTCGGCAAACGTTCCCCCTGGATAGTCGTCGGTGCTCTGCTGACGGGTCTAGGTTTCTTCATCATCAGTCTGCCTGCGACCTGGGTTGGCATCGGCATTGCCTACTGTGTGTCTCTGATAGGTCTCAATATGATGGTGGCCCCTATCACTGCGGTGCTTTCCGATCGCATCCCGGAAACCCGTCGCGCCACGATTTCCGCGGCCTTCGGTGGCGGAGCCGTGGTCGGGCAGGCCGTCGGCAATCTGGTTGCCGCGGCTTTCATCATGCATGTGCTTCTCGGTTTCGGCGTGGCATCCGTGCTGCTGATCCTTTCCGGCATACTGGCGGTTACCGTATTCCCGCGTGAGGGAAGCAACCGTGATGATCCTCGTGAACAGGGAAGCCTGTGGCAGGTCCTTCGTTGGTCCTTCACCCCGCCCATACGGGGTGCCGGTGATTTCTGGAAGGCCTTCGTGTGCAGGACCGGTCTGATCATCGCCTATCAGATGGTGACCTCCTTCCAGCTGTACATCCTTCAGGATTACATCGGTGAATCCCGTCATACATCGGCGACCGCGATTTCGGTGATGTCGATTATCACGATGATCGTCTCCCTGGTGGCGACCTTCTCGTCAGGGCCTGTTACGGATAAAATCGGCCGGCGCAAGCCTTCGATCTTCATCGCAGGGGTGCTGTATGCGGTCGGTATCGCGATGCCGTGGCTGATGCCATCCCGGATGGGCATGTTCCTCTTTGCGGGTATCTCAGGTTTCGGTTACGGCATGTACATGGCGGTCGATCAGGCCATCAACGTTGATGTGCTCCCGGATGAGAAAACAGCGGGCAAGGATCTGGGCTTCCTGAACATCGCCACATGCGCCGGGCAGGCCATCGGATCTTCGGTGACTTCAATCGTCGTCGCGGTGACGGGTGGTTATTTCTGGGTGTTCCCGGTGGCGATACTGATGACTGTTGTTTCGGTGGTATCCGCACTGTCGATTCGGCGCATACGCTGATAGGGGTCCGGATATGCAGTTCAGGCCGGCGTAGGGGGCGCCGGCCTGAACTGTTGAGGAAGAGAGAAGAAGGATTCAATTATGGTTATCGGGAAGTCTGCAGAAGGGGAATCTGGGGCTAATGCCCATTTTGTGTGTCTTTATTTTGGTGTTTTTGCTGGTGATATTGCGTAATTTGGGGTTATAGGTCAAAAAGTGTGTAAAGCTAAGTTGATGAGTATTCTTAAAATAGAAGCAGTCAGCTTAGCTTTTTAACAACTACTGGTAGTCTTCACGACTCTTATGGAACTCATTCCAATCAACACCAGTACCATATCTTGCTGGTATTCCAAATACTTCAGATAATCCTTGATTAGAACGCTCCCAGGCTTGCCTATAGAGTTGTTCTATACGTTTACTAGTAAAAGAATGAGTGACTATCCAAGACTTATCTCTTGGCTTACTCGTGTTTAAATAACACCACCAGCATATAGCATGTATACGTTTTAACAAGCTCAATCCACGATGATTACGTAGCATAACGCGAATTCTACTATTC
>QWCD01000365.1_pt1 | contig 11486 bp, 9 predicted proteins | sample 1972461 | NCBI WGS metagenome assembly QWCD01 (sample SAMN09866717, study PRJNA288562) | Human vaginal metagenome isolate term4_vaginal, whole genome shotgun... | isolation source: vagina | host: Homo sapiens | place: USA: California | reverse complement strand
AAAAAAAGAAAAATAAAGAAAAGTAACACAAAAGAAATAATAAAAGAAAATAAAGCTAGAAAAGTCAAAAGAAACTCTCTCCCCCTCTCACCGGCTCCAAAATAAGCCGTATAGAGAGGGAGAGAGAGAAAGAGGATATAGTAATTATATTTAACTTTATTAGAGTATAGCTTCAATAAAAGTCTTATTTAACTTTATTAGAGTAAGCAATTTAACTTTCTTTTTTAATTAAAAATAATTTAACTTATTTATCTTTTTGTTTCATTTCAAGTAAGAAGCTAAAGAGCTTTATAAAATTTAGTTTCTAATGTTAGTTTAATTTAACTCTTAAAGTTGATAGCACTAACAAAGTCAAACAAATAACAAATAAAACATAACTTTAATAAATATTTTTAGAATGGAGGAAAAATGGCAGTTTTAACTAAAAACAATAATATTAAAAATAATTATGACCCACCTTTATTCGAAGAGGAAAAATTAAAAGAGTTATTGCATTATACAGACGAAGAAGCTAACCCCTCATATGTAGCATTTAAATCAGATTGCTTTTACAAAATATTTTCAGGAGCCAAAGGTGTGTCAAAAAGTTTTGGAAGAATGATTGAGACTATTTACCGGATAGTTAATGAAAAAAACTTTTGCAGTGTTTGATGTCGTAATCAATTTAATCACATCAGAAACACTTTAAAACCTATGTTGCAAAAAGTTTTAGATTATTTGGCTAATGTTCATAATTTAGATTACAGAGATTATTTTAATGTAACAAATGAAGCAGCTTATTGAATATATCCAGACGAAGGAGAAGGAAGAGCAATTTATTTTCAAAACTGAGAAAAAATCCAGGGATTTCAAGGTTTTACTTTAAAGAATGCAAATTTTAGATTTGGAGAATTAGTAATTGATGAACCGCTAGAAGATACATCAGACACTAATAAATTACCGCATGAATTAGAAGAAATTTACCAACTACAAGAGGAAAAATTACCGCTATTAATAGCAAACACTGTTTTAAGAGAATCTGCACCAGATAACTTTAAAATTAATGTAACTTTTTTATATAACATTTTTACAACAAATCACTTCCTAATAAAAAATTATCATCAGCAAGCAATAAAACTATTAAATGAAAATGAAACAGCTAATGATGCAGTAATGAAAGAATTAATTGATAAAAAATTCATTCAAAAAGAAAACAAAGAATTTTCATCAGGATTAGGAATTATTGTAACAATGTTTTCTAAATACTTTGTTCCAAAATCTACGTTATCAGAAATACAAAAAAAGAATCTTGATTTATTAAAAGCAACAAATTACAGATTATGAGTCATTACGGTTGTAGGATTTGCATTTAACTTTGAATCTAAGAATTTGAACTATTTTATGAAAAATATTATTTTTGATGAAAATGGAGAAATTAGAAAAAAAATAAAATTTGTTTCAAAAAATTATTTAATAAATCATTTAAAAAATTCAGAAATAATAGGAATTTACTGAGGCTATGACCCTGGCATTCATGACAATGCAGCACTTGTTTGCAACGCTTTAACAATTAATGGAGAAATTATAGTTATTAAAGTTATAGAAGACGTAAAAAAATTAATAACAAATTATGAAAAAAAGACCTGAATAAATAAGGCAATTAATCAAAGGGTAGCCCAAGAAATTAAAAAAACTAATGAGTTCATAGAAGAGAACTTGCCAAATTCATACTCTTACAATAATTTTATGTATGCAAAAAGTTCTGTTATTTTTTGCGATAATCAAGCATCAATAGAGGCGTTAAATATATTATTTGAAGATTTAAAAATCAATTCTCTGGCTTTAAAAGCAGTTAGGAAGCCATCGCAAAAATTTGGAATTTTAGACCGCCAAATTTGACAAGTAAATATTTTCCAAAATGAATTAATTAAATTTATGCCAAATACGCAAATGTTATTAAAAAACCTAGCAAAACAAGTTATTGTTAATGACCCAGGAAAGTCAATTGACAAAAATGAAAAAAGAGATGAAAGTATTAACTCAGAAATTTATGACATAGTTAATGCTTTCGAAATGGCTAACTCTATTACTTTTAAATTTCAATATTCTTTATTAATTCAAAAAATAAATAATAATCAAAGAGCGGATTAAAGGACTTAAAAAATGACTACTAATGAAATTTTAGAAAAAATGAAAAGTATGCAACCCTTAATGAGGGCTAATTCAAATAATAAAAGCAAAATTGATTCAAGAAAGCAATTTTTAAAATACGGCGCACAGCAAACAATCCAAACATTATGAAGTAATTTCCCTAAACTGCAAACGGATGCGGATGATTCTAGCGAAGAATTAAAAGGTTTAAAAACTGCTGGGAATTTGTTAAATTTTCAACTATTAGAGACAATTTTATACAATAGCGGAATTGCTGCACTAAAAGATGATTTTAATGTCGCGGAGGTTTTAGATTACTTAGAAGTTAAGGGGGAAATAAAGTTTTTAAAAACAAGATTAACATTTGGCAATTCAACGCGCCCCTTTGTAGTTTTTGAGGAATATAACTTTGATGATAATGGCAAATTAATTTTTAATTATAGTTTAGTAGTTCCTGAAAAAATGGATGCGGATGAAGCAAGAAAAATGTTATTTAATGTTTTTAATTATCGTCCTACTGTGCCAGTAGAAATCCCTTATAAAATTTTTTATAATAATTGCTTAAAGGTTCCTGACCTAGCGTTAGTAAATGAAGAATTTTTTACACTATTAAACAAAGATATAGAAGTTTTAATCAAAGATAGCTATTTATCAGCGCCATGGATTTTTTCAATAGAGAATGCTAGCGTTAAAAAGCAAATAGAGGAAGGTTTAGAAGATTTAAGCAAAAGGTTTATAAGTTTAAACCCACAGCTTCAAATGTATGATTATGACCCTTTAAGAATTTTGCAGAGTCAAAGCCAGAGCCAAATAATAATTCAAAAAATAGAGAAAAATATTAGTTGAATTAAAAAGTTTGGATACTTTAAACAAGATAGTTCAGATTTTGGAACTAAAAACATGCACAACGTAGAAGCTCAAGAAATTAACAGCGATTTCGAGGATTACATAGAAGCCAAAGCAAATTTAAGAGAGTTGCAGTTATTAGATTTCTTTAATAAGTTTTACAAATATTTAAATATTAATAAAGTGTTAATTTATGGCTCTACTGAGTGGTTAATTACAGAAGCTAGAAAATACACAGTAAATCAAAACGGCGCTCAAATTAATTCGGGTATGCAAAGCGAGGAAAATAATAATGATAATAGAGAATCTTTTAATGACAGAACAGAAACAAACGAAGAAAACAACAACTAAAAAAAGAAGCATTGCCTCTAAAAAAAATTCTACTGAATTAACACAGGCCGTTGTTAAATACATAACTAGAAAATATGGCAAAAGTTTTAATGATAATCAAATCGCTGCTATTTATTGAGGATTAGAGAGAGGCTTAAATGTTTCTTTATATGCAAAACCTAAATACGGTGTGGGGCAAATGTTAGAAATTGCATTTGGTTTAGTTGATGATTTAGACGTTTCTATTTATGCAAGCACAAAATATGACATGAAACAAATGGAACAAATCCGCCAAGGCTTAGTTAATAAATTAGACGTTTCGGTTTATGCAGATTCTATTTATGATTGAAGACAAATGAAACAAATGAAGGAAAGCCTTTTAGAAGAAAGAGAATCAAAACTCTTAATGTCTTTAAAAAAATTTAGACAAGAAAAAGAAAGATAAAAAATGGAAATAACACGAATTGAAGAAATAGGTTCGCCAGAGGCTATAAGGAGTTTTTATTTAAAGAGTGTAAATTTAAATGATATTTCAAGCCTTCCCGGCTCCATAAATATAATTGATTTTGACAGAACCGCTATGCAGTCTATTTCAGCACTTTTATCTGATTCTGCTTATTCTCAAAACTCATTGCCAAACACAATAGACTCTGATACAAAATTTACTTTTATATTTAACGAAAAAATAGACATAGTTAATAATTTAATAATATTAAATGATGTTGTTAATGAAAAAGAATTTTATGTTATAGAAAGTTTAAACACAACTTACTCATCGGATAATCCCAACGATGTGGTAAATGTGGCTATTGTTCAAAAACTTGATGATTATGTACAAAATAAAAAGTTTTTAGTTTTTATAAATGAAATTAGCGAATCAAACAAAAGCGAAAATCTAAATGTTAAATTTGTTGATAATTTTTTAATACAACATATTTATAAAGTTAATAGTGAAGGCGCAGAGATAGAGCAGCCTTTTCTAGGGGTTAATAATAGTGGTGTTGATTATAATTCTGCTAATGCCGTTTCAATTATGGCATATCCAATAGAGGTTGATGACCAAAAGATGTCGGTTTATTTTTCTACGCTATCTAGATTCTCGGCGTTAGACATAAGAGATTTATGTGTGGCTGAGAAAGTCCCTCTTATAATTCCAGAAGAGCAATTTAACCAAAACTACCAAGTATTTTTTTATGAATTATTGCAAGTATATAAAAACCAAAATTTAATTCTTTCAAACTACGCAGGATTAACTGATGAACAGGTTAAAAAATTTAAAGAAAAAATTTATTCTGGCAATAATGCAGAAGAGTATGTTAATTACGCACTAAGCTCTTTATTAAATAATTCAGTTTTAAACAGTGATGCTAAAAAAGAATTAGTCTTGATGTGTTCCGGATTTTTAAAATCTATTTACTGTTTTGCGGGAGGATTTACAGATGCACATAAATTTGTATTACCGTTTTATTTTGATGCAGCAGATGAGGGATTTGTATTAAAAAGCAATTTTTATCAAATAGCCAAAGTTAGGGAAGTAACGGCGGTTGTAGATGGCGAAAAATGAGAGACAGAATTAAATAAAGTGAAGGATAAAAAACCATTATGGCAATAAGAAAAGAAGATTTAAATAATCCGTTTTGAACAAATGCACCGGACTTCTCAGTTCCTGGTGCCGGAGTGCCTCCTAGTGAAGGCAAACAATACCAGGATAAAAAGTTTTTTAGAATTTTATTAAAATCTGTTGTTCAATCAGAAGTTAATCCACAGTATAAAAATACATCAACTGGCTTTGCGCCTTTAATTCCTAATATCATTAAAGAAGTAAATATAGACCTAGATTATGCAAAAAATTCTATTGATTACTTAAAATACAAAGTTTTTTTAAAACTACCAATAAAAGCAGCAACATCTTATGATTTTCTTTATGGCGGTAAGGGTTTTATAAACTCTGATGGGTCTGTCTCTCAACCATATACGAGAAAGATTATAAGATTTGATTTGCTTAATAACGGCATAAAGACACATACTAAATTTGAAAATTCTACCCTGGAAATTATGATTAAAAAAATTTATGGGTCAGATTGGAAGATTGTTAGAGAGTCTACCGTTTTATCAGCAACAACAACTATAATACTTTGAGACCCAGCTAAATGGTTAGTACGCGCAAAAGATTTAAATGATTTAGATAATAGTTTCAAGGAATTAATAGATTGAAATAGTTTGATTTGAACAGAAACAAACGAAGATTTTGATGGTTATTTTAAAATGCAAGTCATAGACCAAGAAATAGTTAGACAAAACCCACCTGATGGAGTTAAAAAAAGCTCCATAGAAAGACGTCACAATGATGGCACACCAGGCGGTTATAGACGTAACGAAGGATATCCAAAATGAACAGTAAAGATTAATTGCATAGAACTTTGGATTGAAAAACAAGCAAATGCTAACTGGGATGAATACCCAGAACCAACTAGGATTTTATATCAAAATAATTTTCTTTTAAATAACCACACATGAAAAAAATTTGCATCATCGTTTGAGTTTGAAGATATCGACATTAATTGCAAAGTTAATGAAAAAATAGTTATTCACGGATTATTTTTGCCCGAATTTTGTGAAATAAATAATACACCCTTATTTTTACCATCAATACCAAACTTGGGACAGATAACAATAAAACATATTAAATAATTAAAACTTAATATCACGAACTACTGCGTGTTTAAATAAAGATAGAGGGAGTAAATATGATACTTAACAAATTAGCTGAAGCTTTTTCATTATCAGTTGATGAAGTAATGGAAAAATTAAATTTAAATTCTAATGCTACATCCAAAGAAATAGCAAAAGCACTTGACGTTTATGGACTTTTTCAAGATAAAACAGAAATTGAAAATTATGTTAAAAGTAAAGTTCAAAATAAAATTAGCGAGATTGAAAAGCTTTCCTCTGAACTAGAAGAAGCAAAAACAAATTCGTTGAATTTAGAAACAGAAAAAACAAACATTACAGATAAATTTAATAAGTTAAGCGCGCAATTAAAAAATAACTTAAAAAGTGAATTTGTAAAGTTGGGTTATTCTGATAAATTAAACTTTGATTCAATTGATTTAAATTTGTTTGATTTTAGCAATTTGCAAAAATCTATTTCAAGTTATGCCAAAGATAATAGTTTGGCTCCTGAGAAAATAATTGAACCAAATAACATAGTTGCACAAGAAGATTTTAAAAGCAACACATTTAATAATGTGCAAGCATTTGAAATTGGTGCAAAACGCTCAAAATAATAACAAGGAGAAAATATGGAATTTAAACAATATTTAAGTGCTTTATTTGCACAACAAGGAAATAATGAACAATTTACATTAGACCAAAAAATACGTAGTGAAATTAATTCGTATATCGTAGAGTATTCATTGATAGGAACATTAGGAACTAATTTGTCACTAGGCTCAGTTTCAGAAGCAAGTGCAGTATTTGTTAAAAATATAGGACAAAGCTGAAACGAAAAGAAAGCACCTGGCCCAGGAACTTTTGAACAAGGAAAATATGCAAAGGTTTCATTTAATTGAAATGTGCCTTTATATCAAAGTTTAGCATTTACACATGCAGATAATCTTTTAGGTTTTCCACAAGCAGCATCAACTAAGATTGCAAAAGCAAGTGCAGACTTTAATGATGGTTTTGAAGCTGATTGTTGAAAGAAAATTGAGGAACATTTAAAACAACAACTAGCAGATAAAAAGGTGGTAAAAGATTTACTTTCTCCAACAATATCAGACAGAGATGTTAGACATGAAATTATTGCATTAGGAACTGCATTAACAAAGCATATCGATGCAAAAGATGGAATTAATGGAATTAAAAAGTCTGACATTATAATCCATGTAAAACCAGAAGTTTTAGATAGATTATCAGAATCTGCTTTATTAGGCAATTACGCTGAACAAATGTTTGTAGGTGGTCAGTATTCTATTGCTACCGTTGGCGGTTATAAAGTAATTGCTAATAAGTATTTAACTGATGTTGATGCAATTGCTTGCACTAATTTCTCTGCTGCATCTATGGTTAATGTAAATGCTGCAAACTATGAAAGATTAGCGCCTACAAACGATTATGGTATTTATTACGAAGCAATGGGATTGTTTGGAATTGCATATCCAACATGTTTTAGATATATTGCAAATGCGTAATAAAAATAATGCTTTTTTATAGTTCTAATAAATCTTTACAATCAAATTTAAACATAAAAAAAGAACGTCCCAAAAAGCAGGAACAAGAATCATCATTTTTTGCATCCATATGATGAAGAATTGCAAAAGTAATATTAAATTTTATAATTTCAATATTATCCTCTATATTAGGTAATTTTGTTAATTTAGTAGCACCTGGTTTAGGTTTGGCAGTAGAGTTTTTAATTAATAATTTATTTGACTTAGTTATCAACTTAATTGAAAATCACGGAAAAATTAACTGAGTAGATTTTGCAGTTCAAGGCAGTTATAACGCTGCATCAGCAATTTTAAAAGGTTTTAAATATGTAAGAAACTTAAAAAAAGTTGCAAGGATTTCAACGCTAGCTGATAACATAAAAACTCAGGATAAAGAGTTTAAAAACACTATTTCAAAATCATCAGCTGATTTAATAAAATTTGGTACAACAAAGCAATATGCAAAGATTGCAAACTATAAAGTTTTTGAAGAAAAATATGCTGTTACTCTTAGTAGAATAACAAAGCAAGAACAAACCTTTAAAAACTCAACAACTGAACTTGCAAGAATATTTGAAAAAACTAAAAATATCGTACATAAGGCAAATAAAATTGCTTTGAAATTTAGGCTTATTAGTACATTAATATTTTCACCTCGCTTTGCAGCAAAAAAAGCAGTTCAGTTATTAATAAAAAAACCTCAAAAGTATTTAGTTAAAAAATGAAATCTTTTCATTGATGATAGGATTAAAAAAATTGTAAAAATCGGGAAAGATTCTTTTAATGATTCTTTAAAGAATATTCCTCTCCCTTCAAAATGATTAAGGAGTATTTCATTTTTTGCGGGTCATAATCCCTGAGATTTTGCCCGGACAAGTGCAATAGTTTATTTTAAACCAAAACCAACAAAAAACAAAGCGCCAGTTTTCTTATTTCAAAAGAATACAAATTTGTTGGCAGGTTTTCTTGGGTGTGAATCACCCGGTAGGTATTACCTAGATAACTTTGCGTGGGGATGAAGTATAGGAAAAATAATCCGAAAATATTCGAAATTTATGTCATTTTATAGAATTCCTCTTTTTTCTAATTTGCTTGAAACTATTTTATTTTTTAATGGCATGTTTATTAGTCTTACGCAAGCATTAAAAGAGAGAAAAAATAAATGGATAAATAATGAAAATTTAGGGCAAGAGCTTTTATTTGGTTTAAGGGATGGACTGGCAAAAGGTTGGAATTTTAAATATTTAAAATCTTTTGTTGGTTCTGTTAGAGCAGGGATTACTAAAAACTATTATTATGCAACTGCCTCTGGGGCAAATTTTGCTAAGAAGTCTTTACTGCGTTATAGAAAAAACAAAACACTCAATATAATAAGGAGTTATAAGAAAAAAAATGAATGAAGAAATAAATAAATTAAAAATTAATATTGATGAATTTAAGCAAAACTTTTGATATGCCAAGGCTTTTGAAATCCCTTATCACGTAAAAAGAATTAATCCAAAAATTTCAGAGAATGAGTTTTTTGAAATATTAAGTAAAGATGTATATTTATTATGCGATTTATTTATAGACCAAAAGATGAGTGAAATTTTAAAGCTCGAATTAACCCGGGAACAAATAATAGAAATTATAGGATTAACAAGATTCCAAAACTTTAAAAATGCAATTTATACAGAAATAAAATATCGTTTGGCATCTGGCCAAATTCCCGAATTTGAACAGAAACAAAAAATAACAACTAATTTATTTTCTGTACTTACACCAGGCAGGGAATTTTCACATTTTAAAACTTTATTAAGTGGTGAAGCAATTGCTTTGCTTACTAATCCAGGTTGGGAAAAAATAAAATTAAATGATGATGATTTCCCGAAGATTTTAGACTATCTACAAAAATTTGTTAATACGTCTCAAAATACTTTAAAATCAGTTGATAAAAAAACTAATGATTTAAGTGAGATTTTTTCTGTTTTTCAAATAGCAACATCTAAAACATTATCTGAATATAAAAATTTTGCCAAAAATTGAGTAAATAGTTTTGACTTTAAACTATTGGGTAATAATGCAGTAACTATTAATTCAAGTGCTGAAAATCCATCATTAAAGATAGGTAATTCATCAAATAAAAGCATTGAATTTAGAGATGAAGAATTAATCATTAAATCTGGTAATTTTTCGCCTCATATAATCAGATACTCTGATATAGTTACAGACAAATATTTCTCTAAAAAGTTTGGTGAGTTAGAAACAGAGCAATTAAATAGCTCGAACTTAATTAATAAAATCTCTAATCGTGTAGATGATAACAAAAAACTTATTGACTACAATTCATCAAGAACGAGCTCTCTTTCATTAGAAATTGAAGCAGCAAAAAATAGAGCACAGCAACTAGAAGCAGCATTGACAGTTAATAGCACAGCTGATGCCGAAACATTAAGAAAATTTAACGAATTAAATAGTGCTTACTTAGCGAAGGTTAGCCAAATTCAAAATACAATCACAGATGACCAACGAAAGCTAGACGATTTAAGCTCTAATCATTCTGCGTTTGTTGAAGAATTTGAAACGGTAAGAGACACATATGGCGACCAATTAAACGACATAAGAAAATTCGTTAATTATTCAAATGGAAAATTGCAAGGTTCTAATGGTGAATTAAAGCTTAATGGTCGCTCTCCATGATTAAAATTTGAAGATAATGGGAACGCGCTAGAAATTAGCCAGGAAAATATTAAATATACTAATGGAGGTAAAACATCCAAATTAGAATTCTCTGAATTGATGAAATATGGTGATATTATTTCAAAAAACGAGAATTCAACTGACTCATTATTAAAAGATAATGCTGCATTAAAGCTAATTATAAAAAATTTAGTAAATAATTGATTTGTCAATACAACAGAGGCACATTTTAACAATGATTATTCATTGCCATTTAAGACGGAATTTTATTCAATTATTAACCGATTTGGTAAAAATAAAATAGAATTAACGGTTAATGGCGGTGTTTCTTATGATGCAGAAGCAGATAAGGATAATCCGGCCGTAAAAATGACTTATGAAAATGCAACAAATGGTTTAAATTATTATGCAGAGATTTCACCGCAAGGAATCCATTTTGTAAAAACGGCATCTAAAAAGGTTCTTGATAAAGATTTTAGAGCTGATGACTTTGAAGGAATTAAGTTTTTAGAGTTTAGCGAATTATTAGATGCAGTTAAATACGCTAAGGAAAATAAAAATCTTACATTTATTAATAATGTTAAATCAGATATTGCTAATTTGCAAGAAAAGCAAAAAAGCAATGGACAACAAGCTAGTTGAAATAAAGAGGATATTAATAATTTAAAATTAAAAATATTTGAATTGCAAAATTCTTTAAATTCTATGGATGCAAAAATATCAGAGCTAAAATCACAAATAAATGAATTAAAAAATAATTCTAGCAGTGGTGGCTCTGGCGGAGGCGATGATGAGGATTCTGGCGGAGGTGGTTACAAACCAAATCCAGAAAGACCCCCAAGACCAGACTACCCCGACCATCCAAGGTGAGGGAAGCCTCCTGGTGGTACATTACATTAAAATGAAAGGAATAAAATGAACACAGAATCATTAAAAGAAATATTTTTGATAGTGACACCGTTTATAGTAACGTTAGGTGGTATTATTAGCGCATTATTTGTAAAAATTTATAATGCTAAGCATAATCTAAAAGCATTAAAAGAAGAAATAGCTAAAATAACAGAAGCTAATGCAAAAGAACGCGAAAAAACAGCAGAAGATTTAGCAAAACGAGACGCTGTTATTAGAGAATTAAAAGACAAACTAGCAGAGGCAATGACTACAATTGACCTTTTACGCTCTAAGGTAGATACTAAAAACGGCTCTCCTTATATTTCTAAATTAGAAACAGTTAATAATGAATATGCTAATAAACTACAAGAATTGCAAAAAGTTTTAAATGATAAGACA
>QWCD01027918.1_pt1 | contig 11513 bp, 5 predicted proteins | sample 1972461 | NCBI WGS metagenome assembly QWCD01 (sample SAMN09866717, study PRJNA288562) | Human vaginal metagenome isolate term4_vaginal, whole genome shotgun... | isolation source: vagina | host: Homo sapiens | place: USA: California | reverse complement strand
CAACTCATCTATTTGCGCTTTTAAGTCGCCAGCGCCAACACGTCTAATTTCGTCTGCAACAAAGCTCAATCGCGTTGCTTTTACCCAAATATCCGCCTTGCCGTGAACTACTACTCTATCGCCCTGCCGCAAATCTTTCGATTGCTGAACAAACTTGCTAAAGCCCATTATGGAGATTGAAATGTCTTCGTTACTGTCTCTGAGCGTTATGTAGCCAGACGTAGACCTTCTCATGTTGATTTCAACAATCTGACCTTCTACCCAAGCAGCAGGCCACTTTTCTACAGCACCATGGAACTTTTGGCTTATAACGCTTACCGGCCAAGGATTTTCTGCACTTGTTTCGCTTGCACGCAAAGGTAGCGTGCGATTAGATTGCGCTTTAGGCTGCAACTCTGAGCCTTGATGCTCATTTTGCAATTCTTGCAACACCATACTTAATGTCATGCTTACAGCTTGACTGTTAAGAAGGACAAACATGCAAACACGCCAATTTAACAAATGAGCATACAAAACATAAAGCGCACTAACCAAATATTCCCCATGCTGTTACACATGGGGAATATAACTATTTAGACTTAAAGGTAACTAGTTAACACTTTACATGCGCATTTTGCGAACAAAAAGTGCAAAAGTGCCACTTAGCAGCAACAAAGCCAATGTAGCCAGTGTGAATACTATTCCAGCACCAGTCACACCTAACTTTGAAAGCATTCCCTCTGTATTAGTGTTCTTTGAAGAAGATAATGAGTTACTTAAGGAAGAATTAGCATTATTATTAGCATTCTTACTATTGCCATTAACATTGCTATTAGCATTACCATTAGCACCTGCATATGCTCCTGAGTTAGTCTCAGAACCATTTACCTCATTATTATCTGCAATATTACTTGCAGATTCATAATCTTCATCACTAGACGCAAAAGTAAATCCAGGATGACTTTCAGAATGTATCAAGTTATATTCTGCAATAGTCTCATCGAATGAAGTTGCATTAGCTGGAATAACCCACACATTAGTCCAAGCAATTTGTAATCCTCTGTTATCAATAAGAACAATTGTATGTTTACCCGAATATCCTTCTGGAATCTCAGCATAAAAATGAGGCTGACCTTTATCATCCAAAACAACCTTTACGTAGCTAGCACCATCTTTGCCATGCAACAAAACAGGAAGAGAATAAATGTACGCATATGCATATACAACTTTATTCTTCTTAAGCTGCTCAATAATGTCACTATTTTGGCTAAGTCGAAGCTTCATAGGATTTTCGACACCTGCACGAGCAACATTGTTTTCATATTTACCAACTAAAAGATTGCTCTTAAGAGCTTTTGTTAATTCAACAACACTCATAGGAGCTGCTGGAACATGAGCGTTTGCATCTGGAGGAGCAGGAATTTCTTGCTTCTTTGGAACATTTGGATTCACATTATGACCAGGCACATCTGGCTTAGAATGATCAGGCTTAACTGGTTCAGCATGCTTCTTTTTAACAAACGGAATGGAAGTTCGCTGATTATCACCAGCAGCTGAGTTTCCAGCATAATCAATAGCTTCTACGCGAAGAATATGATTACCTTCTGCCAGATCTTTAGCATGAATGACTGCCTTTAATTCCAAATGATCCTTTTCAGGTTTATCTACTTCAGTATAGGAACTATATCCTTGAGTTAACGAAAGCAACGTGCTCTCTACAGGATGAGGAGCTAAATTCGTATTAGAAACAGCACTGATTGGCTTGTCGTCAACATATGCAGCTACGGATTTAAGATTTGCATCTTTAGCCTTTATAGTAACCGTATAGTCGCCTTCTACTGATTCATCGTCTTTCATGCTTACATCTACAGTTGGATTTGTTTTATCAACAACAACTGGAATGGAACCATAAACAGATGAATTAACCTTGTCTTCAAGCTCAAGAAAAACATGATCTCCATCTTCTACATCAACATCACGCTCAAATTCTTTTTTGTTTGCTTCTTGGCCATCACCATTTTCCAGAGAAGTAAACTCTGCAACAACAGAATGATTGATAGAAAGCCTATATCCAGAAGCATTATCTTGAGCACTACCCTTAAACTTTACGGTATCTTTGTTTGTAAACAATGTATGACCATATAATTGTGGATTAACAAAAGTAGCTTTTGGAGCTTCTTTATCAAACAAGAAAGCAACAGCAAAATCCATAAGCTTATTACCATCAGCAGTTTTTACAACAGCACGGAAATCATTAATTCCAGTATGCATTGGCAAATCAATAGAGAAACTATGCGCTTGACTGTCTATCTTTGCAGCAATAGCTGACTCTAACATATACTTGCCATCTTTATTAAGACGCGTAGAAGGAGTAAATTCTACACTCTTTATATCTGGACCAACAGTACCTTGCAAAGTAAAGGAGTCTAAGCTTGGTCCTGCAGTAATAGGATTAATCATCCAAATATTTGCTCCAAGTGGAGTTACATTACTTGGATAGAACACGCCATTGCTTACTTCCATAAAGTTCGGCTCGTTACGGCCTTGAAGCTTAACAGACTTAATTTTAAGATTCTGACCATTACTTGCGCAGAGAGTAACCTGATACGCCTTAGCAGAAGGCTTTACTGTTACTTCAAATGTTCCATCCGAATTAATCGTTACTGGATCCTCTTTTGTCTCAGTGTCATCTACATCATCAGCAGATTCGCTGCTTGAATTAGAAGAACCAGGATCAGTAGAACCAGCTGCTTGCTTCACTTTATCCACTTGGTAACGAATTGTTAGCTCAAGCTTTTGCTTAGGTTGTGAACTATCTTTTACTTTGCCTTTTACAGTTACACTACCATCACTCAAAACAGGCAAACTTCCATCACTATCGCCACTATCCGTATTAGTAACACTAATACGCGGACGCTCTGGATTGTATGTTAACGTAAACTCTTCGCTAGCTATTTGCGTTTTGCATTTATCATCAGAGAATCCAAGCACCTTTACAGTGTTTTCACCACGTACTATTTTTATATTACTAGCAGTAAACTTTGGTGCTTTATTTAGATTCACTTTAACTGTTGTTTTAACAATTGATCCATCGTATTTCTTGTAACTTGCTAGAACTTTCATGGATTTAACATCATCAGAAACATAACCTTCAAGATTTAACTTATTGTCATGCACTACAGATGTTCCAACCATCTTCCCGTCCATTTCCTTTCGACGAGAAATGAAGATTTTATGATCTTTATTAGCAAACACTTTAACTACACGAGTTCCATTCATTCCTGCGTCTTTAGCAACAACAGAAATAAATGGCGTTGTGTTACCAACATTTATTTTGCACACGCGCTTATGATGTACTTTATCTAAAGTGCAACCAGTTGCATCATCATACTTAAATACATCATCATCACCAACACGGCGAATAACTGGAAGACCAGGATCTTCACTTAAGTTATCACTTAAAGTGATTGTTACAACGCCATTAGAATCACGGTCGGAAACATTCACATTAGGACCATGCGTATCTAGAGCAAACTTCATGTCGTAGTTTTGCCACTGAAAGCCTTTGCCCAAACGAGCTTGAATGCGATACACGTAATTTCCATCCTCAAACCGCACAAACTGCGCGATTTTCGGATCATAACGCTTACCATCAAAACGACCATTCACACCTTCATGGCCCATTGAATCTGCTGCAGAAGGCAAAGTAGGTCTAGAAACATTGTGGTCTTCACCTAAAACTCGTAATACCTTGCTTGCATTTTCATCCATAATCTCGTAGCGAATATCTGCCGCACTACGCAATAATGGCACATATGGTGTGATTAAATCATACCATCCATCATCATTAGGTGAGAACATGAATCGTTTAGATCCATTTATCTTAACTTGCATACTTCCGTCTGCTGAATCAGACATAAGGGCAGTAGTTGAATCAATTTCACCATTACTTTCATCGGAAGACTGGTTCGGAGCTGCAGGAGAAGGATTTTGTGCAGGATTAACAGGCTTAGCTGGTTTATCAGCATTCTTATACTTTTCACCAGGTTTAACCAAAATCTGCTCAGCATTCCAATTACCAACAAAACCAAGATATGGAACAGACAAATCAGGCTGACCTTTAGTCTTAGACTTTAAGCAAGCCCATCCTTCAATGTAATGGTTTTCCCCATATTGAGGATTCAATGTGAAAGTAATATCAACTGTTTTACCAGCCTCTACAATTACGGAAGACTTATCTGCAGTTAATGTTTCTTTATCGTTCACAAATGTGGATGTTTTTTCACCAGGTTTATTTGTCTCGTTTACAACAACCTGATTCGGTATGCTATATTTAACATTCTCAGAACCATAATTGTGCAATGTTACATTAAACTTGCGTTCACCCTGCTTTAACTCATAAAGAGAAGCATATGCTTTACTTTCATTGCTGCGACTATCTTTAGTAGTTGCAACAACATCCGTCTTAATGGCTTTGTCGAGCTGCGCTAAACCAGCGCCAATTTGTCTAGGAGCATACGGAACTTTTTTATTACCATCATCCCGAGTAAGAATCTTAGCTGTATTCATCAACACTTGCTCAATACGATCAACTAATTCAGAAGGTTTAAGTTCTTTGCCCTTAAAACGCTTTTTATAATTTTCCATCAGCAGAGCAGAAAGACCTGATATATTTGGGGCTGCCATAGAAGTACCAGACATACTTCTGTACTTATTATCATTCTGAGTAGACCACACATTCCCACCAATACCAGAAATATGAGGCTTAAAATTAAGATCTGGAGTTGGACCCCAAGACGTAAATCTAGATGGCTTTAACGAATCTGGGTTAGCAATAGCAACGAAATCATTGGTGAAAGTTACTTCCACTTTTCCATTATTCTTTTTGATTGCTTGATAGATTGCCTCACCATCTTCATAGCGTATTGATGTTACAAAAACATCTTTAATCTTATCGACGCCTGCCATATCTAGGAATTGAGTAGGATCATCCTTTACATTGTATACAACAACACCTTCAGCACCTTTTTCTTTTGCGTTATTAACTTTTTCTGTAAACGCAATATCTCCGCGTTTAACTAATGCATATTTACCCTTTAAGTTAAGGTCTTTAACATCATCTTTTTTACCAAGGTTAATATCAACAATTTCATGTGATTTTCCATCAGCTACACCTGTAGAAAGTGAGTAAGGAAAATCATTTTTCTTAGCATCATTAGAACCAGAGTTTGTAGCAGATGCATTATTAACAAACCATTGCGCCTTGGTTTGTGTAACTTTTGAATTTTCAACAGAAGCAACACTAAAAGCATCTGGGAAGGAAGATGGAGACCCCAAAGTGCCATCATCCCATTTTCCAAACACATCATCTAATCCACCAGAATTCGAGAAGTTCAATCCAGAATTTCCAGCCGAAACAACAGGCAACACTCCAGCTTTTCTAGCCTTCATTAACGCTAACGCAGCAATACTTGAAGTAGAATCAAGTCCATTATCGGAGCCAATAGACATGTTTATAACGTCGGCACCAAGCTTAACAGAATCTTCTATAGCTGCCACAACATCCGCATCACGGCATCCAGGCATATCTGGGTTGTTAGAAAACACTTTCATAGCAAGCAGCTGCGCATTAGGAGCTATGCCATTAACACGATGATTGCTAGCTGCAGGAGCATTTTCTTCATCTCCATTAGCTCCAACAATTCCAGCAACATGCATGCCATGCTGTTCAGCATGATTATCTTTCACTTCATTAGTTTCATCTGCATAATTAAATCCTGCAGGAACTTTATCTGTAAATCCTGGTTGTGGATTTAACTTTTTTGCACTTTTAGCAGATGAATCCAGCTTCATATCTTTACTGTTAATATCAATTCCAGTATCGATTATTGAAACCAACATGCCAGTACCATCTAAGTTTTTATTACTTTCTCGGAAAGCCTGCGTAAGACCCTGAAGCTCACGAGCAAAATTTTCCAGCGGATAATATAAACGCTCTTTTTCTACAGATCTAACTTCTGGCTCATGGCGTAAAGCTTGCATACGGTTTGCTGGAATTGTTGCTTCAAAGCAATTCATTAAATATCCAAGCTGACGTCGAACACTCATATTGTACTTTTTACGCCATTTATCAATTAAACGATTTTGCTCATCTTTATTTGATTTTTCCGATGCAACTGAAGGACGACTCGGCTGCTTACGCAGAGTAACAATAACAGCAATAGGCTTATTGGGCACGCTAGCACTGTTCTTTATAGCATATTTTTCAAGCAATGCAGCTTTATTTGAATCTAAGTATAAATTCTCATATCTAGTAAGCTTATGGCTTACAGAGTTATTTTTATACATTCTAAACTGATTTTTAATAGAAGATGCATTTGCATCATTTACATAAGCACTGTTATTACTAACTGAATTCTTAGTATCCGCAGCATTTGCTGCACCAAATGGAGCAATAAGGGTTGCTGTAGCAACTCCTAATGCAGCTAAGCGAGTTAAATATGATGCTCTTTTGAACTTCATAAATACGCTCTCCTTCAATGAAATACTTATAAAATATTTTTCACAAGCCTAGCATTGAGTAAAATAAAAAAAAACATAAATATGTAAATTTTTATGCATAAACAGTTAACAAATACGAATCAACCCGCAAAGAACGGCGGAATATAGCCATTTCTAAAGAGAAAATTTTTCAGAACTGCGTTGATTATACAACTATAAATTAACATGTTGTTCACACAAAAGATTGAAAAACTCGTTTTTTGTTACTATTTTCTATAAATATTGCTTATATTTATAAACATATGTTACTTTAGATAAACTTCTTATCGAAATTTTTCCGAAATATAAAATGTGAAACCAAAAAAGCGTTATAGCACTAATAACAAAACACGACACGCCGTAACTTGCAAATAAAGCGATTCTGAGTATAGTTATTACTCGGCTCAAGAAAACGCCAACGCCCCTTTAGCTCAGTTGGCTAGAGCAGCTGACTCTTAATCAGCGTGTCCAGGGTTCGAATCCCTGAGGGGGCACAAACAAAACCCAAGCTTTGCGGCTTGGGTTTTTTCGTATTTAGGCACATCTCCTACTGCCTACCTGCTTTGCTAATTATTCCTGTAAATACGGAGATTCAAGCATAAAACTTATGCATCCATATTTACAGGGTTACACACAATTACATGCTTACGCATACTTACAGGCTTGCGCCCACACACCTATTTTTACAAAATATATTGCTTGAATTTGCATTTACAAATAGCAACAACTCCAAGCAATATGCTAAGCATTGCAACAATCGCTATTAAAGACGACTCAGAGCCAGTTGCTGGAATAGTTCCACGCGATTTATGCGATGCGGAGTTAATTCCAGCAGCAGTTTTGTGCCTATTAGCAGACTTAGCAAAAGCTACACCATTTTTAGATGCACCATTCCTAGAAGCATCTGGCTTTTGATTAAGGTACGGATTAGGCGTATTGCTATTTTCTGAACCAGTATTAGGCGTTGTGCCTATGTTTGAATCAGGTGTTACGTCTATGTTCAAATATGGCTTAGGCAATATCTCTGGTTCCGTCATGTGTGATTGACCCGAAGGGGTTTCAGGCTGATCTGGAGTTGGCGCAGGTGCAGGCGTGACAGGCGGATTCTGCGGATCTGGCGTTGGCGTTGGCTGCGGCGTTGGCGTCACTGGATGCGGCTGCGGCTCTGGCACTGGCTGAGGATGAGGCTGAGGTTGAGGCGTCACTGGCTGCGGCTGAGGTTGAGGCTTAGGCGTTGGCGGATTAAGCTGCGGCTTTGCCTTTACAGTAAAGCTTGCTTTAAACGTACACTTAGACCCATCAACGTAACTTACCGTAACAGGAACTTCAACAGTCTGATCTTTATCAGTCGCTTCAGGTATTTTAAAATCATCTACCGTAACCGTAGGTGCCTTGTAATAATACTGTGTAGTACAAGCATCTGGATCATCTACATTATAACAACTTTTATAGTAGGAATCACCAATCTTAATTGGATAAACCCTATCGTTATCGTCATTATAATAATAAGGTCTGGAATCAGAACTAAATCCATCATCTGGATTATCATCATCATTTTGACAAGCGCTTGAACATCCATCTTCAGATTTATTAGGATCACATAAATCGCATGCACTAGGAGTTTTACCTTCAGGAATCAAAGGATAGTTAAATCTACTTGTTGTTGTAAATAATCCCTCGACCTGCTTTTTAACGTCCGTTTTAATAGAATCTACAGTTGGCTGTTTAGCAGGCGGATTTTTGCTAGACGAATCAATATTATCAATTTTCACATCACTGCTTTTAGCAGGCCACGTTTGAGCCATTGTTTTCGCGGTAACTATAAAGGTCAAATTATCAGCAGGAAAGTAGCCTTCTATATGATTATTAAACTCACCATTTTTGTAACATACAGGAAATTCAAAAGTTTCTTTACCAGGGAAAAAGGCTGTCCAATCGTCAGACGAATTAGAATTGGTGTAACCTGCCCAGGGATCATATCCACAAAATTCCAATCCTAAATCGCTTATTTTCCCACTGTAGCCCGATAATTTACTATTTTTTAGCGCATTCCTAAAATCAATTGACTGACCAAAATTAACTTCTATATTTATACGTTTAATTACATATTGACGTATAAGAAGCCTTCCATTAAATCTAAAGTCTGGACCATAATGAACCGTACTGGTTCCATTGTAACCATTCTCTCCCAGTTTTTTATTTAAATCAAAATCGATTAATTTAACTCCATCATTTTTATCAATATGAATTAACTCATTTGTAAAAGTATATCTACTGTGATAGATGTCAAAAAAATTCATATAAGCATACCGATAATTAAAGATGTAATCGGCATCTTTAATTTTTGTTGGTTTCACAATTTGATTAACATTATACCCATTTATAGCATCACTAGGAGTTATATTTTTTTCAATATGTTGGTCAGAAAAATCGTAAGAACAGTTATATTTATCTCTATCTACATTATTATTCCAGCTTATATTCTTTTTATAAGCAATAGTGTAAATATTATAAACGTTGCTAATATTATTTGTTTTAGCATTAATTGTTTTAAGTTTTCCGTTACATAGACCAACAAGACTATCTACATTACTAATTTTGTTTGTACTTATGTCTAAAGATTCAAGATTTGTTAAACCAGATAATTTCGTAATATCACTTATATTATTCCAACTCAAATTCAAATTTTTAAGATTTGTTAAACTAGCTAACTGGGAAATATCACTTATCTTATTCTCACTCAAATTCAGATCTTCAAGATTTGGAAAATACTTTAAAAAGCTAATGTCACTAATACTCTTATTGCTTAATCCAAGCTTTTTAATCTTTTTTGCATCATTCGCAGTAAGCTTCCAGTCATTATAAGATTCTGGCACATTAATGTCTGTGTTTTTATACTCTTTTATACTGTCATACAACGCTTGTTTAAGTGTTGGGTTATTAGCGAATAAATCGTTTGGATCTTCTGTTTTTTCTGCATCTGCAGCACCGTTGGCATTTAAGCTAGTTGCCTGGTTAGGGATACCCCCCCCCCACTGGAATATTTTGCGCAAAAGCTGCGTGAGATTCGCAAGCTGGCACTATGCCAAAAAGCATGCCAACGGCAATAATCGAAGCAACAAACAGCTTAAAAACTTTAGCCGTTAAACCACTTTTAATACGATTAACCAACATGCCAATAACCCCAGGCATAACTCAACCTTCTTATTTAACAACTTAAAAATAAATGTTAACTCGTAAACGCAGCCACAAGCCGCAAGTCACTATTTTAGTAACCATCTGGAACAATTACATAAAAATGAATAAAATACGAAAAACACAGAAAACAAAAAGACCCCACGAGTTTCCTCATGGGGTCTTTTCTAAGCCTTAGCTAATATCTTCAGATTAGAAAATCAGAAAATACTAGGCAAGAATCTTGGTCACACGACCAGAGCCAACGGTACGGCCACCTTCACGAACTGCGAAGGTCAAGCCCTCTTCCATTGCGATAGCCTGGATCAACTCAACAGTGAAGGTTGCGTGATCGCCTGGCTGAACCATTTCGATGCCGTCTGGCAAGGTGATAACGCCAGTAACATCAGTGGTACGGAAGTAGAACTGTGGGCGGTAGTTGGAGAAGAATGGCGAGTGACGGCCACCTTCGTCCTTGGTCAAGACGTAAACTTCGCCTTCGAACTTGGTGTGTGGTGTCACAGAACCTGGAGCAGCCACAACCTGACCACGCTCAACGTCGGTACGGTTGATACCACGAAGAAGAAGACCAGTGTTATCGCCAGCCTCGGCCTCATCCATCTGCTTGTGGAAGGTCTCGATAGAGGTGACGGTGGTGGTCTGAGTATCGCGCAAACCAACAATCTCAACTGGGGTGTTGATTGGGAGCTTACCACGCTCAACACGACCGGTGACAACGGTACCACGACCGGAGATGGTGAACACATCTTCGATTGGCATCAAGAATGGCTTGTCAAGATCGTGAGTTGGGGTTGGGATGTACTCGTCAACAGCCTTCATGAGTTCCTTGACGGTCTCTACCCACTTTTCGTGATCTGGAGCGTCATCATGCAAAGCGCCGTAAGCGGAAGTACGGATGACTGGGCAATCGCGATCGAAGCCGTTTTCTTCGAGGAGGTCACGAACCTCTTCTTCAACGAGGTCGATAAGCTCTTCGTCGTCAACCATATCGCACTTGTTCAAAGCAACAAGAATTTTTGGAACGCCGACCTGCTTAGCAAGCAAGACGTGTTCACGGGTCTGAGCCATTGGACCGTCGGTAGCAGCAACCACGAGGATTGCGCCATCCATCTGAGCGGCACCAGTGATCATGTTCTTAACGTAATCAGCGTGGCCTGGGGCGTCCACGTGAGCATAGTGGCGTGCAGCCGTCTGATACTCGATGTGGGCGATGTTAATGGTAATGCCGCGCTCCTTCTCTTCTGGAGCGGCGTCGATCTGATCGAAGTCATACTGAGGGTTCAGATCTGGATACTCGCCATGCAGCACCTTAGAAATAGCCGCGGTCAAGGTAGTCTTACCGTGATCAACGTGACCGATGGTACCAATGTTAACATGCGGCTTAGTACGCTCGTACTTTTCCTTTGCCATGTGTTTGTCCTCCTGGACGTCTCGTAGTTTGCTTCACAACCTTATGTGAAGCCTCTCGCTACATATTTACTGGGTTTCTGGGTTAGGTGCCACTTCGGTGCCAGAACCCAGTCAACGTACGAAATTCTAGCGTTGACTAGGGACACAAAACACCGAAGTAGCGTGCGCTTTTACTCGCCGCGCTGGGCTTTAATAATCTCGTCCGAAACAGCCTTTGGAACTTCCGCGTAAGAGTCCATCTGCATGGTGAACATTGCACGTCCCTGAGTCTTGGAACGAAGATCACCAATGTAGCCGAACATCTCGCTCAGTGGAACCTTAGCGTCAATAACCTTAACGCCAGTAGCGTCGGTCATAGACTGAATGTTTCCACGACGGGAGTTCAAATC
>QWCD01002331.1_pt1 | contig 11519 bp, 9 predicted proteins | sample 1972461 | NCBI WGS metagenome assembly QWCD01 (sample SAMN09866717, study PRJNA288562) | Human vaginal metagenome isolate term4_vaginal, whole genome shotgun... | isolation source: vagina | host: Homo sapiens | place: USA: California | reverse complement strand
GGCATTGCCTATCCGAATGCTTCCATTCAGGGGTTCATAAAATCCCAGAAGGAGTTTTACAAGCGTGGTCTTTCCACTTCCGCTCGCTCCCACGATTGCTGTTACCTTGCCGTTGGGAATAGAGAGATTGATGTCGGATAGAATATCTTTCAGACTGTAGATATCATATTTGAAGGATAGGTCTTTTATCGTGAGGGAATGTCCTTCGGTGGTCTTGTCCGTATAGGCATTTTGTGTCCTATCAGCATTTTCTTCGTTGGTTTCGGTATGTATTTCGTTCATGCGATCAAGGCTGATGCTTACGTCCTGCCATGAGTAGATGAACTGGATGAGTTGTTCTATGGGGCTGTTGAGTTGCCCGATGATGTACTGTACTGCCAGCATCATACCAAGTGTCATACTGCCATGTATCACGGCAGTGGCAGCAAGTACGGTAATGAGGATGTTCTTCACCTCATTGATGGTGATGCTTCCTGCCTGTTGCACTTGTTGCAGATTGAGCGATTGTAGATTGACCTTAAACAGGTCGGCTTGTACGTCCTCCCATTCCCAACGTTTGCGCTGCTCGCATCCCTGCAGTTTGATTTCCTGCATACCCCCTATGAGCTGGTAGGTAACGTTGCGGTTGCGCCCTGCCTGCTCAAAGTATTTGTAATCAAGCTGTCTGCGCTTTTTGAGAAAAAGGATAATCCAACCTGCATATAGGACTGTGCCAAAGAGGAAGACGGCAAAGATACCGAGATTATAGACTGCCAGCACAACACCGAAGACAAGGAAGGTAAAGAATGAGAAAAGCAAACTAAGACTGCTCGATGTGAGGAACTGCTCCACCCGCCGATGGTCTTCAATGCGTTGCAGGAGGTCGCCCATCAGGAGTCGGCACTGCTTCCGTATCGTTTTGAGCATAGAATTGTTCTGTTGGTTCGAGGAGAAGAGCAATACCTTTCTCCTCGCCATTGGTCTTGGTGCTTACCCAATGCTCACAAAATTCCTCTTTCGTATAGTTTACAAGTCCTTTGCTTGGGTCTGCCACATAAATGGAGTATTTCCCCTTTTTGTGCTTTTTTATCTTATAGACAACGACAAAATGGTTTTGATTCCAATGGACAATACATGGCAGTGGAACTTCTTGGGATAAAATTTCAAAACTCAAACGTCCTCCAATGGTCTTGAAACCGAGGTTTTCTGCAGCCTTGCTGATACCAAGAAGAGAAACACCCTCTTTGCCTAAGGAACAGATTTTCCGCAATTGCTCCTTATCAGCTTGCTGTCCATAATGTTTAGCTATAATCGCCAAACAAGAAGGACCGCAATCCATTGCATCACGTTGGTAACATATTTTCAGACTCTTCGTAATAAACATTGTTACTTACCTCTAAATATTCCTGTTTCGCTGTCACGATTCCATACTCCCTTTTGATCTGATTGATATTTACGTCCGCGTGAAAGATTCCATGTTAGATTCAAGGAGATCATATTTCCCCATTCTGGAATATATACAGTTAAATCTTTCTTGACGAATTGAGAGTGCGTAGCCTCTCCGAAAGTAGAGCCATTTTTTAGGAATAGATGAGAGCCATAAAGACCGATGGAAAGGTTTTGGGTCAGTTTATAATTCACTTGTGCTTCTATGTTTTGACCTGTGGTATTCTCACTTTCCCCATTAAAGTTTCTTTCCTTTGCAGACCAAGAAGCTCTGAAGTTCCATTTACCTAAAAATAGCTTCGAGCCAACATATCCCCATAGGCGATGGAAATTGTGGGTATAATTGTTTCCTACGTAACGAGATAGCAGGTACGAGAATCCGCCATCCAATGTCAGAACATTGGGTATAACATAAAGTTGAAGATTAGTATAATTCCAAAAGTCGGCTGCAGATTTCTGCTGTTCATAGCCAAAATCAAACCATGTTCTCCCATTTGCGTCGCTATTTCTCGTTATTTCTTCTAAGATAGGCTTTCGGCTATACGTGTGTCCCGTTGTATTTTCAATATAGAAGTATTTATGCTCGTAAGAAAGAGTTAGCGTCTGTGTGTATCTGCTGTAGGATTTTAAGTTAGGATTGCCTACATGATATTCGTATTCATTAAACTGTTGTCTGTTATTGCTCAGATTAGCCAAAGATGGTGCATTGGGAGATATATTGAAGACATATCGTATGTTTCCCTTGCCCAGAAAAGGATAGCTGAGACTTAGGGATGGGCGTAAAAGGAAGTAATGATAACTCTGTGTCCCCTGCGAATAATATTGATAGCTACCTCCTATACCAACCAAATAACGTAGGTTGCTGAATGTTCCTGAGATCTGGGAATAAAGATAGGTACTGCTGTTGTGCATATCATTGATAATGTCAGAAGTCCCTGTATATTTATTTTTGGTATAGCCCTGCAGGTGACTGATTCCTGAAGTCCATCTGGAGTTCTGTAGGTTCAGTCAAAGCGTAATATGTAGGCTTACCCGTTTCAAAAATTCGCTGACGGTGACCTCTGTTTGGGCTATTATAGAAGTGAGAGCTTACCTGTGCCATAAAGGTATACTGCCCCTTCTTTGTCAAATCATAGGTAATACCGAAATCATGGTTTGCGTATGCTAATTTTGTATTCATTCCCTCACGGCGTATTTCGTGAAGGTTTCCATCAGCTAAGGTATAGGTATCCGTTTGGTCAATGTGTCTTCGACTTATATTTGTAAAGTCATTCTGATAGTAAATTCCCCATTTGGACAGACGGTGATTATATTGAGCATAGATATAATTCTGTCCATTCAATGTCGTCACAGCATCATTCAGATTAAAACCGATAGACATCCCTTTCGTACGAGGCTTAACGACAAAATTAATGATAGCAGTGGGTGACTCCAGCCCAAATTCTACACCAGGATTATCAATGTACTCTATACGCACAACCTCATCAGGTCGCAGGGCAACGACATCGGCCTGCGAAGCACGCTTTTCGTTGATAAAAACAGGAACACTTCCCGATCCACGCTTCTCTACCTTTTTGTTTGCCATATCTACATAAATACCGGGTAAATTAACCTTATCTATGAGATCATAGCCAGAGTTTGAACGCTTAATGATATCTTGAGATGGAAACAATAGCTTTCTATCCACTTTATTGATAAATCTATCAGCCTTGACCGTCACTTCTTCGAGAACGTTCTCCTCCAGTCGTATTGTATCAAGCTCTATCGCTTTCGGTATTTTCTGTAAAGAAAGCAAGTAGGGAGCATAGGCTGCATGTTTAATTTCAAGAATACAGTCTTGTCCTTCGAGCATTTTTGTTTCCACACTAAATATTCCTTTCTTGTTTGAAGTAGAAATACTCTTAGCTGGTTTCCCCTTGCAGGTCAGTGTAACAGAGGCATCACCGACTGGCTGTTTCTCTTTATTAACTATTGTGCCTGTAACTTGCGCAGAGCAAACGTTACCCGTCAATAGCATTATAGCAGATATACTTAAAAATAGAAATCTATTATTCATGAAATTGTTGTTTTTTCTGATTTACAAAATTGAGAAATTCTTCCCATAAATTCTTATCCTTTCTTATTTTGCTAATTAGAAGGATTATCCTTTCAATATGTTCTCTATTTTGTATGCATAAACCCTTATTAGGTATAACTTCATATCTGCTATTCTTTTTATTGAAAAACCATTTCCTAGTGCAGCCTGCACAGATATTTATAGCCCAACATCCCCCACATGTCTTTTCCTTATTGTCTAATAAGGGAATTAAGGGGTGTTTGCGAATGTATTCTTCAGGGGAATTAAATATATTTTTCCCAAATATATTTCCCATATTAGCTTCTTCTATCCCATTATCCATATGGCATGCGTATATATTTCCAGTAGTAGATACAGCAAAAGTTTTTTTTATTATTTGGCACATTTGCTTAGGCTCTTTGTATACAATTGAAGATAGAATACTCCAAAATCCTTCTGGGAGTTCTAATTCTGAAAATTTAAGTTCTTCTGAAACCTTCTGAATGGAAGAAGAGCCTTTTATGTTAATGTCGTCAGTTATTATACCTTCTAAGCCGATAGAGTTAAAAAACTTATGTAAGTCAGTATGTGTTATATTATTTCTAATATTAATGTCAGTATATGTGGCTTCATATTTTATGGAGATATTACTATTTTTGCGAATGGTATTTATAAATGAAATTATTTTTTCATAACTTCCTTTACCGTCAGGAAAGACTCTATTTGCATCGTTAATTTTTTCGGGTCCATCTATGCTTATTGTAATAAACTTTATGTGTTTTATAAGGATTTTTAGGATAGAACTATTCATTATAGTTCCATTGGTAATAATACCGAAAGACGGCATTTTATTTATTTTTCCTTTTTCGTATAGAGATTCAAAACTGTTACAAACATAATCTATTATTTTAATATTGAGAAGAGGTTCTCCTCCAAAGAAGACTATATTTTCAATCTGATCGAAATGAAATCTGCAAAAATCTATGAAAGAATCAGCAGTACTGTATGACATAAGTTCTCTTTTTTGATTATAATTTCCGCCTGTCGCATAGCAATAGCGACACCTTAGATTACAATCGTTCGAGATGTGTAACGTTATTCGATATATGTGTCTCTTATCATGAAAACAATTAGAAACTTTCGGAATATGAATAGACTCAAGACAATGATTAAGATTTTCAAGTAGGTTCAGAATTTCTCCCTCTTTATATCCCGTTGTTAGGGCAATTTGTCCAATAGAAATCCCTTTTTGATATAATGATAAAACCTTGTATACCTGTTGGGGTAAATCCAAGATGGAATAGGTTTGAGGATGAAATGCGAGAGTACTTTCTTCACCCTTTATTAAGTGTAATAATTCTACCATACTTAATATATTCAAATTTATATAAAAATGAACAAAGAAAGCTTCATAAAACTCAAACTTAAAAAATATTCATATTAAAAGCGAATTTTAAAAAGCTTTCTCTCATAATTCAACAGACTTTTCTAAAGAATATTCACAAAAGCAATTCTTAGAAATACTTTCCTATAATCTTATACAATTTTCGAATTAAAGTTTAACAACAAAATATTGCAAACTTGTATCAAATTTTATAGCAACTCTATAAATGAATAAAAGGAGATGGTTCTTGTTGTTGGCTACTGCAATTTCCATTACTTCCTCCGCAGCCACTTCCATGGCTACAGTTTCCATTGTCACCGCCACAGCCACTATTCTCACCACAATTTCCATTACTACCGCCACAACCTGCATTCGCAACGGAAGTTAAACCTCCTTTTACCTCGCTTAAATCGATTAATTCAAATGTTAGCCCTTTTGACATAATTATTATTTTTTAATTGTTTGACATAGTTAAATAAATTACCTCTCTTAGCTACTTATTTATATTAATATAGCTAATTGCTCATCTTTGTACTCATTTTTGCTAATCATTAATTTGGTTAGTATTATGCCATGTGTTATAATTATATGGTCCTAGCAAGGGAATCTATAAGGTGCTCATATTTATAAGCTATAACAATTAGGCTATATATGTTTTATAGTTAGACACTACAAAGTTAAACAATTTATTTCTCTAAAAATACACTGTTTTCATCAGAAAATATTATCTTTGCATTATCAATTTAAGTGCTCTTTGAAGTAATGCAGAATAAAGAAAGGGTAAGAAACTCGCTCGTTTCCAACTCGTACCCCTTTTACCCTTTACACTTTCTTATCTTACTGATTATCTGCTATATACGAATTTATTGAATCTTTTGCGGGCGTAAAACGTGAATTATTATCACGAAAAATAATTTATTTTTGGAGCAAAAATAAATTAAAAATAAATTAAAAAGGTAAGCTTTTTATAGAGAGAAACCGATCTTTAGCCACTTAAAAGCTCAACACTTGCCATTTGAAAACTCATACCCTAGCAGGATACAATAATTTTAATTAGAAAAAATTGACTATCTTTGCATAAAATAGGCGGCACTCGGCAATATTCAAGCAAGCTTGTATTGCGCTCGCTGGCACTATCTTTGCATAAAATAGGCGGCACTCGGCAATATTCAAGCAAGCTTGTATTGCACTCGTTGGCACTATCTTTGCATAAAATAGGCGGCACTCGGCAATATTTAAGCAAGCTTGTATTGCGCTCGTTGGCACTATCTTTGCACATCAGAATATAAACCTAGATAAAAATAACTCGTATGTTTTTAAAAAAAATCGTAGTGTGTATGTCTTTGCTCGCCATTTCATTATCAGGCGTAGCACAAAACGTATATACCATTTACCCTGTTCCTCATAGCCAACAGGCTTTAGGAGGAAAAGTTTCCTTTACAAAAGTAGTGAACGTTGTAGCCGATGCCTCAATAGATGAGGTTACTATCGCTCGAGCTAAGGATGTGCTAACAGCAAAAGGACTAACGGTGCAGGTTGGCAAACGCGCTAACAACAAAGTGTCTAACGTGTTCTTGGGGGTTGCGCTCAAAAATGGAGTAGCAACCGCTATGGCAAAGAAATGGCACATGGAGACAGAAGTGTTTAATAAGGTAGGAAAATTTGATAAACATTTGCTTTGCATCACATCAAATGGTGGGAAAGCAAACGTTATGATCCTAGGCGAAAATACAGATGCTACTTTCTGCGGACTAGCCTCACTAGAGCAAATCCTCGATAATGGTACTAAGAATTTGGCTTGTGTAAAAATAGAAGACTATGCCGATATTCAGTATCGTGGCGTGATAGAGGGCTATTATGGGGTGCCTTATTCGGCTGAAACCACTAAGGATCTCTTCCATTTTATGGCTCGCTATAAGATGAATAGCTATATGTATGGAGCGAAGAGCGATCCTTACCACTCGCAAAAATGGCAAGAGGCTTACCCTGACTCGATTACTCCGGAGCAAAAAGCCATTGGTTATTTATCGGCTCCTATGATGCGCGATATTACCACAACAGCACATAATAATAAGGTAAACTTTATTTGGGCTATCCACCCGGGAGGTGCATTCACCGAGAATAAAGATAATAATGTGATCGGTAAGATCATGAATAAATTTGAGAAAATGTACAATCTTGGGGTGCGCCAATTTGGTATTTTTGTCGATGATATTGGTGTACCTACAGATAGCATCAGCCTAGCTTTGAATGCAAAACGCCTGACAGAAGCTCAACATGCTGTGGAGGAACGTTGGAATAAAACTTACAAAACTGCTGCCGACACCGTGAAACCTATCAACTTTGTGCCACAACTCTATGCTTACTCATGGTTTAACGACACCGTGCGCCACAATTTCTTTTCGGCTTTGAGCCATACACCAAAGAATGTAGTGGTGTATATCACGGGAGCAAAAGTATGGAGTGTGCCTAATTCGCACGATCTTGAGATAGTTTCAAAGAGTTTCGGACGTTCGTTGGCATGGTGGTGGAACTATCCATGCAATGATAACGATATGAGCAAACTATTCGTGCGTGATACCTATACCAACTTTGCCGATGAGAAATGGATAGACAATGATGCTAAGCTTGATGCTACATTGAGGGGGGCTAGCGCGCTCATTGCTAACCCTATGCAACAAGGATCGGCTTCGCGCATAGCACTCTTTGGAGTAGGCGATTATGCTTGGAACCATGCAGGATTTAAGAATGAGGAGAGCTATCAAGCATCATTGCAAGCTGTAGTGGGCAAAGGGCGTGCAAAGGCTTTCGATCATCTTTCTAAGTATTTACGATATTATGACGCCGAACCATTGCAAACACTCATCAGCGAATATAAAACGAGTAACAACGCAGCACCTTTGATGACTGAAATGGAGACATTGATGACCGATTGTTACACCTTTATGATGATGAAGCATTCGAAAAATAAGAGTGACAGCTTAATGTATGCCGACATTAGTCCTTGGGTGGAAAAAGTAAGCGACATGGCGTATATCACCCATCAACTACTTGCGGCTATCGAGACAAAGGAAGCAGGCAAACCCATATCCGCTGTACTTCAAAACAAGCTTCTTGCCCTTGCAGAAGGTTTAGACGACAATGGCAAGTATAAGTTTGGAGTACTCAATGGTATGGGCGACGACATCAAACTAAGCTACATTAGTGCAGAGCCAGCCCAAAAGGTAATGCGTCCTTTCATTAGTTTCTTAGCAGATAAGCTGAAAAAAAAGTAGTGATAGCGAAGATAAAAATATTAGATAAATAAAGTGGAAATCCATTGTAAGAAAAGACTTACAGTGGATTTCCACTTTAATATATTTTTTGCTGTATTGACACTAAGAGCTACAATTAAACAATACTCGCTTTGTAGTTTCGGCATATTGCAATGTAAAAGACTTATCTTTTACCGTGCAATAGCCTCTCGCCTGTTCTGTAGTTTTAATTAGTGTTACCCCTTATATTAACAAAAAGGGTATGTGAAAGTATCTATACCTTAGCTATAGAGGGCTCAGTCTACACCCTCAAAGGTTTTGAAAGAATATAGTTTTAATCGTAGCGTTTGTCCTTCTTCTCCGAGTTTTGCTGACCTAATAGTTGGTCATCGTAAGGTTAAACAGACCTTTTTCTTTCAAATTGATCAGATAATCGACTGGAATCCCATTCGTGGACTTATTGAAATTGCTTACACCAAAGGCAACCGTCCCACTGGTCGTCCAAGCTATGACAGCCTTGTGTTGTTCAAGACCGAACTTCTTCGCACATGGTATGGCTTGAGTGACGGCGAGGTCGAAGATCAAGTAAATGACCGTCTGTCCTTCAGTCGCTTTGTTGGTTTAGGATTGGATGACTGCGCTCCAGATAGTACAACTGTATGCCGTTTCCGTAACATTTTGGTTGAAGCCGACCTTTACGACAATGTGCTGCAAGAGATAAATCGCCAGTTAGAGTTGGCTGGTGTTTTGGTTAAGCGTGGTGCCATCGTTGATGCAAGTATCACGGATAGTCCTCGTCGACCTCGCGGTCGTAAGGAATACGAAGTAGTTGAGGATCGCAATGAGGAATCGGGCAGGGATGTGGCAGAAAAGGCAATGGTTAAAGAGATCGTCAAGCCCAATGTTGATGGTGAAGCACGTTGGGTAAAGAAGATGGGGAAGCTACACTTCGGTTACAAGCGACATTCGGTTACAGATGAGAACGGTTTGGTGATAGCCGAGGAAACCACACCAGCTAACGAAAGTGACATCAAACATTTGGAAAAGCCATTAGAAAAAGCTAAACTTCCACAAGGTACACCTGTTTATGCCGACAAGGGTTATGATTCTACAGCAAACAAGGATGTACTCAAACGTATGAAGCTCAAGAGTCGTATCATGCACAAAGGAGTAAGGGGACGTAAGCTAACGGAAAGTATACAGCCTAAAAATCAAAAATATAGACTGCAGGTGAGCCAATAGTGCTCAAAAACAAGAATGATAGAGAATGGGGTAAGGTTTTGCAGAGGTCTCAAAATAACAAAATGGTATAATAATGCCAAATAATGGTTTTGTAATATTCTGATAAAAACTCAATCCATATGAACTTTGCATTCTAAAAACATTGATCTCATTTTATATGGCTCGTAAAAAAGAATGTAAATCAAATAAGGAAGGACGAATTTTCATAGTAAAACCAACCATTGACATGATGTTATCAACTTGCATTAATGTAAAGCTGGTAGCTAATTTAGGAGGTTTTGAGTATTCTAATTTTGTAAAGACCTGCAAGTTGGGAAAAGACATACGCCTAAGTTCTTTAGAGCGATGTGCAACTGCGTTTGGTAGGGACACACTTGTCATTCATCTTCCCGCAGGACTTGTCGAATCGGTAGCAAACCCACAAGTACACCATAGTGGACTTTTTCATACGATAGAGGAAGCTGAACTCAAAATAGTGTTGAAGGAGATACTCAAAATTAAAAAGTCACAATTCTTGCCTTACTTGGAGTTGTTCTTTTCTGTTCTTGAAGAAAGTAATGGCTGCACAGAAGATCTTTTGCAAAGGCTGATAAAAGTGCTTCAAAATACTATAGATGAAAATGGAAAATAATAATTCACTTTTTGATGAAATCAGAACATTGCGCGAAGAGTTGCATCAAGTGGTTTCGTTTATCGTGGAGCTTAAACGTGACTATTCCGTTTTGGAGGAACAGATAGAATTAGGCTCTTCGGACGTTCTTCGTCTTCTTGGCATTTCCAAGGCATCCCTTGCACGATGGCGAGATAATAATACGATTCCTTATCGCTACATATCAAGCAATCATGTTGTATATCCCTTTAAGGGAGTCTACATTGCAATAAAATCTGGGCGTGCAACTTTTAAGGGGTTCCGACGGCTGGAAGCCTTGCAGCGTCTTAATGCCTATAGGGATGGAATTATAAAAGGATACATGGGTGATAATCCCCAAACTTTGTTTGAAGAGTTATGAACTTAAAAGAAGAAATTTTACAAAGAACCAATCATGGATTGGAAGTGTTTTATTTTTATATGCCGATAGATTTCGTTCCAAAGCGCAATTTTCGCAATCCTCTGTATAATGACAGGCGTGCGTCATGCAATATATACTTTGACGAAAAATCACAATGCTATCGCATGAAGGATTTCGGTAATGAAGCGTATTCTGGTGACTGTTTTTGGTTTGCTGCCGCAATTATGGGACTTGATGTTCGTACTGAGTTTAGAAAGGTGCTGGCTACGATTGTACATGACTTGGGACTCAATATTTCTATTGAAAACAGAGGCGCATCGGAGCAAAATAGAAGTTATACAAAGAGCACTTTTTCTGTAGGACATAAGAATGCTGTTTGTGGAACTCCAGAAAACAAACGCTGGTTTAAGATTCATGAACAGCCTTTCAATGAAGAAGAAAAGAATTTTTGGTTACGATATGGAATAAGCCATCTCCTGTCAAGGTAAACAGTTCACGCTAAGCTCTACGAAAGAAGAGCCAATATTCTGTTACATCATGGGAGATTTTATAAAGATATATCGTCCGCACAGCAAATTGCGCTTTCTTTACGGAGGCGAGAAATTGAAAGATTATGTCTTTGGATTTGAACAATTGCCCACCAAAGGCGACATTCTCTTCATCACAGGTGGAGAAAAGGATGTGCTCTCGTTATATGCACATGGCTTCAATGCGATATGCTTCAACAGTGAAACGGCATCTATACCAGAAAATATCATTGAAAGCCTACAACTCCGCTTTAGGCACATCATCCTGCTTTATGATATGGATGCCACAGGACTGCGTGAAGCACAGAGACAGATGGAACTATTGGCACAATATAATGTACTACACTTGGAGTTGCCTCTTCAAGGAATTAAGAGTGAAAAAGACATCTCTGACTTCTTTGCCTTGGGGAGGACGGAACATGAATTACAATCTTTGCTTACGGATAAACTTTCTGAATTATACACACAAACAATGATGATGTTGCGCTCCTGCGAAATAGACTACGAAAACCCTCCTGACATTTCCAAATCGGTAGTGGCTGTGAATGGTGTCCCATTGGGAACCCAAGACAATCTGTTCTGCATCACCGGAGGAGAAGGTACGGGCAAGAGTAACTATGT
>QWCD01000364.1_pt1 | contig 11525 bp, 8 predicted proteins | sample 1972461 | NCBI WGS metagenome assembly QWCD01 (sample SAMN09866717, study PRJNA288562) | Human vaginal metagenome isolate term4_vaginal, whole genome shotgun... | isolation source: vagina | host: Homo sapiens | place: USA: California | reverse complement strand
CATAATGGAATGTGAGAGCGGCTGATGTTATTTGTTCTGAGAGGAGTGTAAAAATGGATGCTATTAGTATTACATTAGTATTTCTAGTATTTGCAGTAGTTATGTTTATTTGGGAAAAAATCCCATTATCGATTACAGCAATGGTTGTCGCCATCGGTTTAAATATTACTGGTATTTTAACACCTAAAGAAGTATTTAACGGTTTTGTTGATTCAAATGTTTTATTATTTATGGCAATGTTTATAGTAGGGGCTGCTTTTTTTGAAACAGGTGTAGCGGCATATGTAGGATCGTTAGTCACAAAATTTGCTAAAACAGAACGAATGTTACTGGTGGCAGTTATGGGAATTACAGGAATTTTATCTGGATTTTTGTCAAATACAGGAACAGCAGCGGTTTTAATTCCTGTTGTTATTGGAATTGCTAATAGTTCAGGTCTTAAAATTACAAAATTGTTAATGCCTTTATCTATGGCAGCCGCTATGGGAGGTAATTTAAGTCTAATTGGTGCACCTGGTAATATGATTGCTCAATCCAATTTAGAATCTATCTTACATATGAAATTTGGATTTTTTGATTATGGGATCATAGGACTACCTGTACTGATTATCGGAATTCTATTTTTTACGACTATAGGGTTTAAATTGTTGCCAAATCAATCATCAAGGACTCCAGATAGTACGTATGAACAGATTAATGATTATAGTGACGTTCCAATGTGGAAAAAGTGGATTGCTAGTATTGTATTAATCGCAACTATAATAGGGATGATATTTGAAGATTATATCGGTATTAAGCTATATATTACTGCTTGGATTGGCGCATTAGTACTAGTAGCAACAGGTGTTATTAACGAAACTCAAGCCGTTAAATCAATTGATATGAAAACGATTCTTTTATTTGTTGGGTCACTAGCATTGGCTTCTTCATTGGTAAAAACAGGGGCAGGTACATTAATAGCAACAACAATTATTAATACAATGGGTACGAATCCAGATCCTTTTATTATGATGACGGTATTATTTTTGATTACTGCTATATTAACAAATGTTATGTCTAATACAGCAGCTTGTGCGTTAATGGTTCCTATTGCAATTTCTTTGTCAGCGCAAATAGGAGCAGATCCTAAGGCTGTATTAGTAGCTATTGTGATTGGTAGTTCTTGTGCTTATGCAACACCAATAGGTATGCCCGCGAATACAATGGTTTATAATGTGGCGGGATATTCATTTATGGATTATATAAAAGCAGGAGGACCATTAGTAATTGTTTCTATTATCGTATCCTTAGTTTTATTACCCATTTTTTTCCCATTTTACCCATAAGAATAGTAGCTGTTTTGACAGATAGTATTATATAGAGAATAATAACTTTTAAGGATAATATGTTATTCGCAGAAAGTTAGTATAAAAAGACTGCATTAAAATTAGTAGCAATCTACATAATCTTGATGCAGTCTTTTTGAAGGAGAATGGATTGTTTATATCAGATATCTATATATGAGGATGAAATACGAGGTTTTATTGGAGGGCTCGCAAATTTATATAGACTGAATATATACTAAAGATATGTTGAGGAGTAAGGTATTTAGTATAGTATATAGTATCTAATATAAAATATATAGTTGGTAGAGCACCATCTACACATTAAGCATATACGTTAGCCGTCTAATAATAGTCAAAAACACTAAATAATACACAAAAAATATTTGTTAGACGAAATATGTATAGATACTGTATAATTGTGTTATTATAAAAAACAATTATACTTATGGAGTAGACAAATCGGGAGGCTTATATGTTAAGTGATATTGAAATAGCTCAAACAAATAAAATGGAAAAAATCGGATATATAGCTGAAAAATGTGGTTTAAAAGTAGATGAAATTGAGCAATATGGTCATTATAAAGCAAAAGTCTCTTTTGATGCTATTCATAGATTACAAGACAAGAAAGATGGTAAATTAGTACTAGTTACAGCCATTACACCTACGCCAGCAGGTGAAGGGAAATCTACCACTACCATTGGTTTGGTAGAAGCACTCAATAAAATTGGTAAAAGAGCGATTGCAACTTTGCGGGAACCATCATTGGGGCCAGTTTTTGGAATTAAAGGCGGTGCTGCAGGTGGTGGGTATGCTCAAGTAGTGCCTATGGACGATATTAATTTACATTTTACTGGTGATATGCATGCCATTACCGCCGCTAACAACTTATTGTCTGCTGTTATAGACAATCATATTCATCAAGGCAATGCATTACAAATTGATATACGACAAATCACCTGGAATCGTGTGTTGGATATGAATGATCGTGCTTTACGTCATGTAACTGTTGGTTTAGGGGGAAAAGTATGTGGATTCCCTCGTGAAGATGGATTTATGATTACCGTTGCTTCAGAAATCATGGCCATTTTATGTTTAGCGAAAGATTTAGATGATTTAAAAGAACGATTTGGCAATATTATTATAGGTTGTAATTTAAAAGGAGATCCTGTATATGTTCATCAATTGGGATGTCAAGGTGCGATGGCTCTTCTCATGAAGGAAGCTATTAAACCTAACTTAGTACAAACATTAGAACATAATCCTGCGATTGTTCATGGTGGTCCATTTGCTAATATTGCTCATGGATGTAATTCGATTATAGGAACCAAACTAGCTTTAAAAATAAGTGATATCGTAGTTACAGAGGCTGGATTCGGTGCTGATTTAGGAGCAGAAAAGTTTTTGGACATAAAATGTCCTTATGCAGGTATATATCCAGATGCAGTAGTTATTGTGGCTACCATTCGCGCATTAAAAATGCATGGCGGTGTACCTAAGAATGAATTGGATATAGAAAATATACAAGCCGTTAGTAAGGGGTTTACTAATTTAGCCAAACAAATAGAAAATATGCGTTACTTTGGTCTGCCAGTATTAGTGGCTATTAATAAATTTGCCAGTGATACATTAGATGAAGTAGATATGGTCCTTGAAAAATGTGCTAATTATGGCGTGGATGTTACTTTGAATGAATCTTGGAGTAAGGGAAGTACTGGTGCTATAGATATGGCTAAGCGCATTGCTGATATGGTAGAAGGCACTTCCATCGTACCTAAGACTGTGTATGATATACATGAAAGTATTCAAGAAAAAGTTCGAAAAATTGTTACAACTATTTACGGTGGAAAGGATGTTATCTTTACTAATAAAGCACTTAAGCAAATTAAGCAGTTAGAAGACTGGGATGTTTCATCGTTACCAGTATGTATGGCAAAAACACAATATTCTTTAAGTGATGATCCAACATTGCTAGGGGCACCTAAAGATTTTGTGGTAACCGTATCTGATGTGCGCGTGGCATCAGGAGCAGGGTTTATTATATGTCGGACTGGGGATGTAATGGTTATGCCAGGATTGCCTAAGCAACCTGCTGCGTTACATATGGATATTGAATCTGATGGCACAATTACAGGATTGTTTTAATAAATAAGGAATCGATATGGACTTAAAAATTACAACAGTAGAAAAATTTATTGACCATACTGCTTCTAAAGCGCCTACGCCAGGAGGTGGAGCAATAGCGGCTATAACGGGGGCAACAGCCATTGCATTAGCAGAAATGGTTGCTAATTTAACGATTGATAAATCTGGGTATGAAACTGTTACATCAGATATGAAAGAATTACAGAAAAAGGCTAGTACTATGAGAAGTCGTTTTCTTGCATTGGCAGAAGAAGATATGAAAGTATTTTCTAATTTTATGAGTGCCTTACAATTGCCGAAACATACTGATAAGGAAAAGATTGCTCGTACAGAAGCTATTCAGAATTGTTATAAGAATGCAGCACTAGTACCTTTAGAAATTGGAGTATTGGCAGCAGATATATTCCCTTTAGCACAACAAGCCATAGAAAAGGGAAATAAAAATACTGTAACTGATGCAGCTATTGCAGCTATTAATGCACGCGCTGCAGTTAAGTCGGCTTTTCTCAATGTGAAAATTAATTTAGCCAGTATCAAAGATACATTATTTGTAGAAGAGTTGAAGTCTACGATGAATGCTATTGAATCGCTGGTTGATGAACAAGAAGAGACTATCATAAGTGCCTGTCAGTTATAGTTTCAATTCTTGTTGAATGATACAGGGTGGTGTAAACTAAATTTATACAGTATACATAGGGAAGTTATCCAATATAAAGTGAGGGCATACTATGGCTGAAGTGTTAGAAGTTAACTTGTTAGGAACCCCAAGAATTATTAAAGATGGTAAAGAAATGTTCTTTTCCTATAATAAGGTGAATGCATTAGTATATTATATTATTATAAAGAAATCAGTGATGCGTGATGAATTGGGTGGACTTTTATGGCCAGATAAAACAGAAGTAATTGCGCGTAAAAATTTGAGAAATGCCTTATATGAAGCGAAAAAGTTGTTGGGAGAAAATGTTTTTATATCACCAGTAAAATCAGTAATACAATTAAATGAAGAAACCAATATTTTCATTGATGTTGATAGATTTCTTTTAGCACCAATAGATAATATTAAGTTATATAAAGGCGAATTCCTACAAGGTTTTTTTACTAAAGGATCCGTATCCTATGAAGAATGGTATTTGTCAGAACGAAGACGAATTAAGCAAATTTATTTAAAAGCGTTAGTAGAAAAAATTAATATCGCAAAAGAAACTGAGGATTTTATTGAATTAGAATCATATGCACGTATGGTATTATCAGAAGATCCGTATAATGAAGATTTGTACGCTATGTTAATTCGTACGTATATCGATTTAGGAAAACCAGCGCAAGCGATTGCGGTTTATGAATTATTGAAAGAAATATTTGAGAAAGATGATTTATGCGCCATTAGTGATGACATTGAAGATCTTGTTGCTCCCTTGCGCAAGGCACAGCAATCGACTGCACTACCTACAAAAGATGCTATTAATGAAGTAGCTGCTTTAGAAGCAGTTCAGCTTGAAAAAGAACTATCTTACACAGAAGATGATGAGCTTTTATATAGACAATTAATAGCTACATGGGAAAAAGCAGGAAATATTTGGCGATCTGCACGATATAAAATAAAGCTAATTAACTATGAGTTTGAACGACCTTATGCACCTTTTCCATTTGCACAAATCATTGATTTATTATTATTTACGAATAAGAAGTATATTTTTTCTTCTGAAAGTCATACATTGTTACATCAATTAGATGCGTTATATGAAGCTCATCAATCAGAAGATATTGATGACTGGTCTTTGATAGAAGATAATACAGTGAGAGATTTTTTTTCATCATATTATATGACAAAAGCAAGATACTGTATTTTAGTCGGAGATGTTGCTGTAGCTAAACAGCTGCTTTTAAAGATTATTGCTATGCCTGAGGATATTCATAAATCAGATTATTTGCTAGCCGTATATAGACAACTCATTTTTCTAAAATTATTCACAGATACTTCTGTTGATATTGAAAATATTTTTGAAGCCGCTATGAATTTGGCTATGGAATCCAACTATCATAAGGAGCTTGGCATATTATTACGTTTGCAAGGTATATTGCATATGCAATGCAAGCAGTGGGATATAGCTGAACAATTTTTAAAAAATTCTATGGACTTTTTTAAGGTTACGCAAACTATGGCACGACGCTATGGATTACATATTGGTGCAGCTATGTATTACTTAGGATATATTGCACAAGAAAAGAATAACATAAAAGAGGCAGCTTTATATTATAAGACAGCTTTGGATGTATGCAAACATACACATATGAAAGAATTTAATGATATTTGCTATTCTCAGATTGATACTTTATAAGAGGTAATGTGAAATTAATCTACTTTCGATTGATATATAAGTTTATATGATGTGTAAGTATAGTATAGTGATTCTAATTTATAGTATACATTTTATTGGATGATAATAGATATTAGTGTGAAGAATGATATTATAATAGGTAATACTAGGGTGAAAATAATATTAATATATCTTTTATCAGTGCTAAAGTAGTAATCTAGTCTATAGACATATATTTATTTCATTAGCAAAAATAGATACAGATATTGATAGGTGTATAGAAAATATTAATAAAAATTTAATTCTCTTATTCATATAACCGGTGCATTTGGCATCGGTTATATTGCATTATAGATTATTAAAATTCCACATTCGTACAGTGCCATCTACTTAGAGTTTATAGCAGTAATATGACAAATTTATGGTTACCATTGAGATCCTACAAACGGATATAGTGATATAATGCGATTATTTACTTGACTGTATCTAAATTATCATTTATTAGTAAGAAATATAAATAATTCATTTGCATAAGTTGTAATTATAAGGTAAACTATATACGTTAGAAGTACATATTATTTTAATAGTTTAACGGGGGACTTATGAGCGACGAACAGATGATTAGAAATGAAAATACGGTTGATAGCATATTACCAGCTTCTAAAATGCTCACCTATGGATTGCAACACGTATTATCTATGTATGCAGGTGCTGTAGCAGTACCGATTATTTTAGCACAAGCATTACATTTGCCAGTTGATGCGTTAATACGTTTGATTAATGCAGACCTTTTGACTTGTGGGATTGCCACATTAATCCAGACAATTGGGTTTTGGAAAGTAGGAGCCAGAATACCGATGATTCAAGGTGTTACATTTGCGGCTGTATCACCTATGATTATGATCGGTATGGAACATGGAATTACAGCTATTTATGGTGCTATTATTATTGCTGGTATTTGTACATTTTTAGCGGCCCCATATTTTAGTCGATTAATTCGATTATTCCCACCAGTAGTAACAGGTACGATTATCACAATTATTGGTATATCACTTATGCCCGTTGCTATTAATTGGATGGGTGGCGGTGTTGGCGCTAAAGATTTTGGTAGTTTTACTAATTTAGGCTTGGCTTTTCTAACATTTATGATTGTTGTATTTGTATATCGTTATGGTAAAGGCTTTATTGGTAATATTGCTGTATTACTAGGACTTCTCTTTGGCACTATTATTGCTGGGTTTATGGGAGTTGTTAATTTTGAAGCAGTGGAAAGTGCTGAATGGATTTCTTTAGTGACACCATTTGCTTTTGGATATCCTACATTTGATTGGGCATCGATTGTCTCTATGTTGATTGTTATGTTAGTAGTTATGGTAGAAACAACTGGTGATACTATTGCTATTGGTGAAATTGTTAATAAAAAAATTGGAAAACGTGAGTTGGCAGCTTGTTTGCGGGCCGATGGATTATCTACTTTTTTAGGTGGTATTTTAAATAGTTTTCCTTATACCGCATTTGCTCAAAATGTTGGATTAATAGCTGTTACACGTGTCAAGAGTCGATTCGTAGTGGCTACATCAGGGGCCATCTTAATTGTACTGGGTCTTTTCCCTAAAATGGCAGCAGTAATTGCTTGTATTCCTAATGCAGTTTTAGGCGGTGCAGGATTAGCTATGTTTGGCATGATTATTGCCAGTGGTATTCGATCATTAGGTAAAGTGAATTTTGATGGAAACTATAATTTAATGTTAGTGGCTATTAGTATTGGCGTTGCTATGATTCCATTGGCTGCACCTGATTTTTATCAAAATTTTCCAGATTGGGCAAAAATTGTTATGAAAAGTGGGATTACATTTGGTAGCTTTATGGCAGTAGCATTAAATCTTTTATTTAATGGGGTAGGAGAAGAAGGCTCTGTTATACCAAAACGATAAAATTTACACATAATTCTTAGCATACCATTAATAGAAGATGTTGTGTCGTTTATTAGATTACTGCATTAAGTATATTTATAGTATGGTGAAAAAGTATCTGTAGATTATTTTCTACACCCACATACAAAAGAGGAAAGTTGATGAAATTGCATCAACTTTCCTCTTTTTCTTATGCTTTATGTATTAATTTCTTCTTGTGAATAGAATGGGTAAACCAATAATCATATAACTAACAGTACTGTTGATTGATGGTTCGTGAAAGTTTAGGTGAGAAGAGGAGTCAAGTCATGTAACCAATCTTTAGATTACAGATATTGATAGTATTTTTATAAGGGATATCGTCCGTTAAAGACAATAGAAGAAGATAAACTATGAAAGTATATGAATTAACTATTATAGTTCTCAGTTCTAAAAAAGTTATATTCTTATATAAATAACGGTCAGTGAACTAATATTAAAAATACCAAGGAAAAAATATCAATTAGATAGATATTATATTCCTCCATTAGCGTGAGAGATTTTTCACAGAATAAGAGTGTGAATAGTTGTATACTGTATAGAGTAGTATATGATTTTTTTAGTAATCTTATTAAGGATAGCATATGCTAGTATGTTCATATTATTAAATATATTGTGATATAATATAACTCAGTATTGTTAATAGATAAAAAGTATTAGGTGATATATATGAAATCTATCATAGGTAAAGTAATTGCTATTTCTATGAGTGAGAAAAAAGGGCAAAAAAAACATAATATAGAGAGGGCAGAATTGATTGCTAATTTTGGCATAAAGGGAGATGCTCATGGTGGTCCATGGCATCGGCAAATTAGTTTGCTCAGTATTGGTAGCATTAATTTAATGAGACAGAAAGGTGCAGAGGTTAATCCAGGAGATTTTGCTGAAAATATTACGGTAGAAGGAATCACTTTATATGAATTGCCAGTGGGGACGCATTTAAAAATAGGCGAAAGTGCTCTATTAGAAGTGACTCAGATTGGTAAAGAATGTCATTCTGGTTGTGAAATACAAAAACAAGTAGGGTCATGTATTATGCCAACACAAGGAATATTTGCTAAAGTTATCATTGGCGGCATAATCAAAAATGATGATATAATTCAAGTTATATAAATATAGGAGCTACTATGGTACAAGACGCATGGGGTAGACATATTGACTATATACGTCTTTCATTAACGGAAGCCTGTAATTTTTGTTGTCCCTATTGTAGACCTACAGAAATTACAACGGATACACAGTTAGAATTGCTATCAGTTTATGAATGGATGGTAATTATAGAAGCGTTTCATTTATTGGGTGTACGAGCTATTCGCCTTACAGGTGGAGAACCTTTATTATATCCTTATGTGCATGAATTAGTTGAAAGAATATATAAAACTGGATGGTTTGAAGACATATCAATGACGACGAATGGAAGTCTACTTTCTCATGAAGCACATCGATTACGAAAATTGGGATTGAATCGTGTTAATATTAGTTTAGATTCTCTGGATGCGGACATATTTGCATCATGCGTTGGCAAGCAAAATCAATTGCCTAATGTATTATCTGGTATAGAAGCAGCACTTTCAGCCGAATTTGATGTTGTTAAAATAAATACTGTTTTGACACGACAGTGGACGGATGATGAGATTCTTGATGTACTCTCGTATGTAAAAAAATGGAAAATTGTGTGGCGAGCTATTGAATATATGCCATTTCAACATAAGAAATTTGATGGGCCTACTTTTATGCAATGGAAGTCTCAGATTGAACGACTGGTAGGAGCGCCATTAGTGGAAGTTGAAACTGTGAAAGGCTTTGGACCAGCTTCGTATTACCAACTACCAGATGACATTATTATTGGCTTTATTTTTGCTATGTCTCATAGATACTGTAAACATTGTAATCGTGTGCGACTTACATCCGATGGATATTTACGTTTATGCTTACTACATGATGATGAATCTAACCTGATTAATTTAGTTAGAAATGGTATGAAATCTAACGAGTTAGCAGATCATATAAAAAATGTGTTACAATTGAAAAAAGAGGAACATGATGGTAAAAGTATCGTGCAACCAGCACGACCTATGTGGAAAATAGGTGGGTAATAGGATATACGATCATGTACATTATAGAAAATCGTGATGAGGTATGCGAATGGGATTATTTAACTTTTGGACGAAAAAAGATAATAACAGAGAAGACTGTAAAGAATACTGGCCCGGTGGTCGCATGCTACAAGTCCATTTAACTTATGACGTAACAAATTTAGTGGTGAAATATTTTGGACGATATGGAGTTACAGCATCATTTTCGGCATTAGCGATACGAGAAATTAAATATAATAAAGTAAGCAATACACATGCCTCATTAAGTATCCTAGGTGATGACGAATGTTTGGCAGTTTTTGACATATTATCGAACTCCATTAATCATTCTATTATAAGGTGGCTTCACCATGAGTTTGCTAAGACCCATCAATTACGAGAACATACTATTATATTTCCTCATATAGTAGGAGCGGATAGTATCGCAATTGATACAAGAATTGATACAAATCAGTGTGATATGATTAAAAGGATGGAGCAATCTACGTCAGAGGGCATTCAAGTAATCGATTCAGCATTAGATTTCTCGGCCTTACTCCGTCAATTAAAACAATTACATGATGAGGGTGTTATTACTGATGAAGAATTTGAAAGTAAAAAACAAGATATTTTAAGGCGCCTATAATACACTAACATAGTCATTGTACTGACAGTAGACAATATATAGATAGCACATATGATTGGTCTTTTTTGCTATTTTTATCTTTCTAAAGATTTTACTTTACATTTGAATAATATGGGTCTATAATAGGTGTATCCTTATGGATCAATAGCTCAGCTGGCAGAGCACCTGACTCTTAATCAGGGTGTCCAGGGTTCGAACCCCTGTTGATCCACCACTATAAACCGCACTTTGGTGCGGTTTTTTTGTTTACCATCTTTTATTAGTGTAGCCTTTGACCTTATTTAGACATCATTCTGGAATATATTTGAAATCTTTTTTACCATAGTGGATTCCATAATTGGTGGAATATGAGCGAAGGTATCCATCTTTTATTAGCATGAATCATTTCCGACCTTCATTTGTACGACCTCAAAGTTTACACTTGCTTTTAATAATAAGGTGACGTGTGTATGATGAGTATCATGTGTCGTAAAATCATGTCTGCCGATTACAGTGGCGAACTTTTTACATTTTAGAAAACATAGTTGAATTATAAGGATTGCCACATTCACCAGGGAATACTAGATTGTTGTTTTTCTAATTAGGCGTTTTAAAGCTTCGCTTATCGATAAATACGGCATACCCAAACGATGTATTAGATGATCATGACCATGTGGCACAGACGTATCATACGATTCTGTTAGAAGCACAAGCGAAGTTCCGTGAGAAATACAATAGACAGTATCAAAATATTAAACAGGCCGAAAAAAATGGCGTTTCAATTCCTTATGTAAGCATGGACGGGATTGATTCTAATGTAATTACACCTGAGGCGGAACGAATGCGTGTCATAGCGTACAATAGGCAGTTAGAAAAGGAAAGTGTAAAGAATGACCCTGAAGCTACCCTAATGATTGACCAAATCTATGACGAGATGGAGCTAGCATCGAAATCGATTCGTGATATCGAAGGACTAGAGGGTGCAGTAGACGAAATCGCTAAGGGCGACGTGGCCATGCGTATGAACTTTAGTAAAGATGGGTATCAAGTATCTCAAGATGTGTACAATACGTTGCGACAATCTCCGAAT
>QWCD01000802.1_pt1 | contig 11534 bp, 8 predicted proteins | sample 1972461 | NCBI WGS metagenome assembly QWCD01 (sample SAMN09866717, study PRJNA288562) | Human vaginal metagenome isolate term4_vaginal, whole genome shotgun... | isolation source: vagina | host: Homo sapiens | place: USA: California | reverse complement strand
AAGAACTTTTTTTAAAATTTAAAATAAGAATTTTTGGCATAACAAAATTAGAGTTTGAAAACTCTTGATTTTTCATATGATTTTAACTAAAAAATTTAATCTAATTCTTCTTCTTGGTAGAGAATATCTTTTTTTATCAAAGTAAATATCACTCTTACTAGTTTATGCGCAACATGTCCAAGAGCATTGTAGTGTGATTTTCCTTGAGAACGTTTTAAAAGATAATATTCATTAAATTTTCTAGAATGTCTAACACAGTTCCAAGCTGTAAAAATCAAAGCATACCTTAGATAAGGAGAGCCTTTTTTAGACATTCTACAAGAAGAAGCATTAAAATTACCAGATTGCCTTATCTTCGGATCAAGACCAGCGAAAGCGAGTAATTTTTTAGAAGTAGAGAAACGATCAATATTATTCGTTTCCCCTAGAATGATTGCACAAGCAACAAGGCTGATTCCGGGAACAGATAAAAGCTTAGAATCTAATTTGTGAATAATATCAGCGATTTTACTTTCCATATCTTTTATTTGTTTTTCATAAAGCTCAATTAGCTCTATTAGTTGAATGACATGGAAAGATATTGAGGAATCTTTCATACCAACAGAGGTTTTCGCAAGACTCTTAAGCTCTAGGGACTTTTCTTTTTTGAAATGTCCCTTGGAAGAAGCATATAAAAGACTAGAAATTTCATCTTCTTTTAGGGCTGCGATTTCCTCTGTGGATGGATATTTTTTTAAAAGAGCATAAATAGCTTTACTATGAATTTTACTACTAAAAAGATACTGTAATTCCGGAAAGATAAAATCAAGTAATGAAGTTAATTGAATTTTAGCTTTACTTCTTTGTTTCATAAGGTTACTTCGAAATCTGGTAAGTTTTTTCAAAGAAAAACAATCCATGTTTTTCTCAGAAATAAAGTTAAGTTTCGTAAAAAGTAAAGATTTCGCAATATGAATAGAGTCTAAATTGTCATTTTTAGCATCTCTAATATTCGCTTTTCTAAGGTGCGAAGTTTGTAATGGATTCATAAGTACAACTTTAAAACCATGTTGAAATAAAAAATGAATAAGATTCTCTCCGTAATGAGAAGTGGATTCTAACCCAATCATAAGATTTTTAGCATCAAAACTTTTCATTTTATCTAAAAAAGCACGAAAACCTTCAAAATCATTTTTGAATTTAAAATTAGAAAAAACAACTTCATTCGTAGAAGAATCAATACAAGAAGCAACATGGTTTAGTTTTGCAATATCAATCCCTAATAAAAACATAAAATCACATCCTTAAAAAATGATAACTGTGGAATCCACATCTTAAAAAACAATACATTCTTGCGATATATAAAAGTTTAAAACTTATCCAACGATAAGTATATGAGTTCAAAGAGTGTGGCAGTAGTCTCCTTAAAAAAGTAGCAAAAGCTCTTTAGAATAAGATAAAAAGTCCACAGTGTATAAATTATTATATAAAAAATAAGAAATAAAATAAATGATGAAAGGAGGTTGTATCGATAAATATTTTATGTATTTATCATACAGGATACAAAATGAATTTATTAGTAGCAATTTATAAGGAAAAAAAGAAAAAAGATTTTAGGATGGTAATACTACCTTCTGGTGAGAGTAAAATAGGATTAACTCAATATAAAGATTATGGAATAATTTCTTATTTAAATAAAAAAGATAGTGAAAAAATAGGAGAATTTATATTCTGGGCGTTAAGTGAAAGTGATACTAAAAAAATTGAAGAGGATGTTAATGTACCATGGCATAAGAAATATTTTAATTGTTCTTCTAATTTAAAAATGGTTAATGACTATAATAATATTGGACTGAGATTTTTTGAAAATAAGTATAAATTATATTTAAAAATGAAAGATGGAAGGGGGTATTCTCCATTTAAAGACGAGAACGGAAATATCGTGGAATATGTTTTTTCTGAAAAACCAACAGCCTTAGAATTAGGGACGAAAGTAATGGAAATGTTTGAATATAAAGAAAGATATGATGGTATTATAGAATAAGGGAAATTCTGATAAATAGAGAGTTTTCTATTTTCAGGTCACTTCAAAAAATTGGAGTGACTTATAGAATGGAAAATATTTGAATGTAGGAACTATGGAATTTCAGAAGTGGTAGCGAAGAATCCAGAGTGGCTTTCTGTCTTGGATATGACAGTAGAAAACAGCGGAAAAAGTGAAGCGGAATTGGAACGGGCGAAAGTCGCTGTGATGAATCAAGCGATGAATCAATTTGCCATTTCACGAGGATATCAAAGGAGGACAGTAGAAAAATGAAAAAAATTGTATATATACGAGGCAAATGGAAAGGAAGTTATCAAGAAATGAAAGTAGCCTATCTCTACGCCAAAGAAATGATGACAAGATATGGGTTAGAACCACAGTATATAGGGGTTATTGCAGAAAAAGGCTGGAAAGGAGAGAAAATACTAACCATTAAAAGAAAAGAAAAACAATTATTACAAGATATAGAGGAGAAAAAAAATATACTAGCTATAGAATTATATACAAAAGAAATTATAGAGAAACAAATACGTGGCGACAAGAGTTACTTTTCAATAGATAAAGAAGAAGGAGTCGTTGCATTTTGGAGCAATACGAATATTGAGAAGATTAATTTTGAAGAAATACTGGAAGAAATGAAAGAATATGTAGAAGCAGGGATTGAAGAGATTTGTGATTGGGAATCTGATGCCCTTCCTTTAAGATATATTTGGGAAGGAGAAAAGACAATAAATTCAGATAATATAATTCCTAAAAAAATAACTGTTATCTATAAAAAAGTAACTCCGTTGGATATTCCAATAGAGGTCTAATTTTGGCTACTATTGAAGAGTTTCTAAAAAGAACATAGTAAGGATATGATTGTTTGAGTTTCAGGAGAATTCTGATAAATAGAGAGTTTTTTATTCTTAGGTCGTTTCAAGGAATTGGAACGACTTGTAGAGTAGAAAACATTTTGGAGTTTGGAAATTGATGATGCTTTAGGCAATAATTTGGGAAGAACCTTTAAAACTTTTGATAATTTTGATGAAACAACTAAAACAGTAACCGGTGTAAAAAGTATAGACATGGATTTGAAGACATATTGAAGTGGGGCAGGGTTAGATCTACCTTAAATAAGAACCTGAAAGCAATTGGAAATTTCACTGAATTATTCCCAAGATAAATAAGACTTTTTGTTCCAAATTATAAACTTGATTTAGAGTATAGTTTATAAATTATGCTGGAACACTCGCGATTTCAGTCGTGAGAGCTTCATTTTAGCTTGTACGAATTTTTTAACTAAAAATTGGAACTTAAAGTTTAAACAAGATATCTCTAAAAGATTCAAGTTAGAGAACTTTGTACATATCCACTTGACAAAAAAAATAATCTATCCTATAATGAAGCTAGTAGAAATTAGTAGAAAACGAAACTTAAAATTTAGTAGGAGGAACGATTATGCACGTAATTGACAAAGAAACTTGTATCGGATGTGGAGCTTGCGAAGGTGTTTGCCCAGTATCAACTATTTCAGCAACTGATGATGGAAAATATGAAGTAGGAGATGCTTGTGTTGACTGTGGAGCTTGTGCAGCAGGATGCCCAGTATCAGCAATCTCAGCTCAATAATAAGAGAAAGTAAAATGTGAAGCAAGGCTTTATGCCTTGCTTTTTATTTTCCAGGAAAAGTGAATTGAAAAAACTCCTTAAATGTGTTAAAATTATTAGATTAGGAGGACATTTATGAAAAAAATATTTATCGCTCCCATTGCAGGAGTGACAGATTATACATATCGAGGAATTTTAGAGGAGTTTCACCCAGATTTATTGTTTACAGAAATGGTAAGTTCGGATGCCTTAGCAGCATTAAATGATAAAACAATTTCACAAATTTTACGTTTACGACCTGGAAATGGAGTACAATTGTTTGGAAAAGACGTAGAAAAAATGTTATACAGTGCAAAATATGTTGAAAAATTAGGAGTAAAACATATTGATATTAACTCAGGTTGCCCGATGAAACGAGTGGTTCACTCAGGGCATGGAGCAGCTTTATTAAAATCTCCAGATAAAATTAAAGAAATTTTATCGACTTTGCGGGAAGGTCTTCAAGAAGATACAGACTTATCCATTAAAATTCGTGTAGGTTATGAAAAGCCTGAGAATTATATACAAATTGCAAAAATTGCAGAAGAGGTAGGATGTAGTCACATTACAGTTCATGGTAGAACAAGAGCTCAGTTATACACTGGTTTTGCAGACTGGTCTTTGATTAAAGAAATTAAGGAGAACGTTTCTATCCCTGTCATTGGGAATGGAGATATTTTTACAGCAGAAGATGCGAAAGAAAAAATAGAATATTCCGGTGTAGATGGAGTGATGTTGGCTCGAGGAATTTTTGGAAATCCTTGGTTGATTCGAGAAATTCGAGAAATCTTGCAATATGGACAAGTCAAAACCAAAGTAATAGCAGAAGATAAAATTGATATGGCAATTCATCATATTGAAGAAATTGCAAAAGATAATCCGCAAAGAGAGTTTGTTTTTGATGTAAGAAAGCATATCTGCTGGTATTTAAAAGGTATTTCTAATTCTGCGGAATGTAAAAATCAAATCAATCGTAGTGTAGATTACCAAGCAATGGTAGCTTTGCTACAAGAATTAAAAGAAAAAATCAAAGGAGAATAATCGTGGCATCAGAAACCCCTTTAATGGCACAATACAAAGAAATAAAAGAAGAATATCAAAATGCAATCCTTCTCTTTCGTTTAGGGGATTTTTATGAAATGTTTTTTGAAGATGCAAAGATTGCTTCGAAAGAATTGGGTTTAACCTTAACGAGTCGTAACCGAGAAAAAGGACAAGATGTTCCTTTGGCTGGAGTACCTTATCATTCGGTTGCTTCGTATGTAGCGAAATTATTAGAAAAGGGATATACCGTAGCGATTTGTGATCAGGTAGAAGACCCGAAAGCTGCGAAAGGTATTGTGAAAAGAGAGGTTACTAGGGTTTTGACTCCGGGGACTCAAATTGATGTCGATTATTTAGACGGGAAAAGTAACCAATATTTAATGTCTTTTGTTTGTAAAGAAGAAGGAGCGGCCATCGCCTATTTTGATATTACAACAGGAGAATTTAGAGTTCGGGAATTGAAAGAGGGAAATCTTTTTTATCAATTGTTGGGAGAACTTGGGAAAATCAATCCAAAAGAATTGATTTTAGAAGAAGAAATATACCGAAATTATCAGGATGATTTTGAGAAATATCCTGATTTTTCAGGTATTAAAATTAATTTTTGTAAAAATGTAAAGCAGGCAGAAAGTTATTTAAAGGAATGTTATCAAATTATGTCTTTGGAATCTTTCGGACTAGCTCAAAAGCCATTGGCTCAACAAGTATGTGCGAATATTTTAGATTATGTCAAGACTTTACAAAAAGGTCAAGAATTTCCTTTGATGAAAATTTCGTTATTATCGAATCAAGAAACTATGGAGTTAAATCGAAGTGGACAAAAGAACTTAGAAATTTTTGGAGCTTTATTTTCTATTTTAGATTTATGTAAGACTTCTATGGGAAGTCGATATTTAAAAAGAGTTTTACAAAATCCTTTACTAAATATTGCGAAAATAAAAAAAAGACAAGATTATGTGGAGTTTTTTACTAAGGAAGTTTTATTACGGGAAGAAGTTCGAGAATTATTATCTGAAGTATATGATTTAGAAAGAATTCTTGGGAAAATTCAATTATCCACTGTGAATGGGAGAGATATTCTTGCTTTAGGAAAATCTTTAAAAGCCGCCTTACTTTTGGAAAAACAATTACATCGATATTCTATGCTAAAAATGGAACGAGAAGTTTTTTCAGAAATGCAAGAAAATATCATGAATGCAATTATGATAGAAGCTCCTTTTTCGATTCGAGAAGGAGGCATTTTCCAAAAGGGATACCATCAAGAATTAGATGAATTGCGACATATTGCAAGTTCCGGAAAAGAAATTTTATTGGATATTGAGGCAAGAGAACGAGAAAAAACAGGAATTAAAACTTTAAAAATAAAGTACAATAAAGTGTTTGGATATTTTATTGAAGTGAGTAAAGCCAATGAACACTTGGTACCTTCTCACTATATTCGGAAACAAACTTTAGTCAATTCCGAAAGATATATTGTAGAAGAATTGAAAGAGTATGAAGACAGAATTTTAAATGCAAAAACAAAGATTGAAAGTTTGGAATATTATTTGTTCCAAGAATTTGTCGAGAAGATTAAAGAACAAAAAGAAGCTTTATCTGATTTGGCAAGGCAATTGTCTTTTTTAGATGTGATGACGAGTTTTGCTCAACTAGCGATTCAAAAATCTTATGTGCGTCCTGAGGTCGTGGAAGAGGATATTTTGGAAATTCGTGGAGGGCGTCATCCTATCGTAGAAAACTTAATCCCAAAAGGGACTTATGTCAAAAACGACTTATATTTTGATAAGTCTGAAAGAATGATGGTTTTAACGGGACCAAATATGTCTGGGAAATCTACCTACATGAAGCAAATTGCTCTCATTATTATTTTGGCTCAAGTTGGTTCCTTTGTGCCGGCTGATTTTGCAAAAATTGGAATTGTAGATAAAATTTTTACAAGAATAGGAGCTAGTGATGATTTGTTGACAGGACAGTCTACTTGATTACTGAACACATTCATTCCCATATTCGAGCGAAAACTATTTTTGCAACACATTATCATGAATTGACAGAATTAGAAAAAGAATTGGAATTAGTGAAGAATTATAGGATTGAAGTGCAAGAACAAGGGAAAGAAGTTCTATTTTTAAGAGAGATTGTGCAAGGAGGAGCTGATAAATCCTATGGGATTGAAGTTGCGAAATTATCGGGCTTACCTCAAAGTATTTTAAAACGTTCTAAGCAAATTTTATCTCGTTTGGAAAAGCAAAAGGCTTTGGTAGAGAAAAAAATGCAAGGAGAACAGATGGTGTTATTCCAAGCAGAAGAGATAGAAGAGGAAGAAGAAACAGAGAGGAATATGGAAGAACAAAGTGTCTTGGAGGAGATTCGGAAGCTCTCCATAGATCAAATGACTCCTTTGCAAGCCTTGTTAGTATTGCAAAGTTTAAAAGGAAAGTTGTCTGGAGGAAAACATGACGAAAAAAGCTTGGATTTATAGTGGTGTGGGAGCTGTTGTACTAGTAGCAGGTTATTTTAACTATTTTGGAGAAGACAAGAAATTAGATACTTTAAAAAAAGTGATTGAAACAAGTAATGCAATTTATAAGAGTGCAGACTATTTTGTAGAAGCGAAAAAACAAATTGATTATGTCGATGATAAGGAAACCAAATTTGAAATTGCTAAGGCAGTTGTCAAAGGAATGGCTTTGAGTGGAGATAATGTTGTCATTGACAAATTGAGAAATCTAGTTCTAAAAAATAATATTTTGGGAGTTAGTGAAAACGGATGGAAATTTAATACTTCAGAATTACGATATAACAAGTCCACAGATGAAATTATTTCAGAGGCAGGGGTATCTGCTATCAATGAGAAAAAAGGAATTCATTTAGAGGGGAAAAAATTTCTAACGACTACGAGTATGAGTCATATTTTATTAGAAAATGGAGTCAAGTTTGAAGTTGGACAGGCAGGACTTCGTGGAGAAAAAGCAGAATATGACGACAGCACAAAAAAAATTCTTTTAAGTGGAAATATAGAGTTATACAATCCCCAAAAAGACGGAAAAGAGTTTCGGGGAAAATTTGGAAACATGATTTATGATGTGGAAAAAGGAAGAGGAGAAACGAATCTACCTTTTGAAATTATTTACAAGGAAACGATATTAAATGCTGAAAAAATGGATTTTCACCCTGAAGAAAATGCATTTCATTTGGAGCAAAATGTTAAAATTACCTCAAAAGAATACAATGCTAATTTATTGGCAATTGATAAAAAAGCAGGGGAAGACTTTATTACTTTTGTAGGACCTATTCGAGGACAGAATGAAGAGTATACATATTCTATGAATCGAGCTGTATATGATACTGTAAAAAAAGAAATTACCATGACAGGAAATATTGATATTCTTTCTGGAAAAGGAGAACGTATACGAGCGGATAGGGCGATCTATCATGAAAAAGAAAAATTATTAGATGTATATAGTGATGGAAATAAAGTGACTTATGATGGAAGTGGACACCATATTGAAGCGACTTCTTTTCAATATGATGCAAAGACAGGAGATGTCCATGTTCATTCTCCATATCGTTATACCAATCAAAATGGAGATGTTTTTGAAGGAAGTAATTTAGAGTATAATAAAGCGACAGGAAAGGCTATTGTAAAAGGAGAAGTAAAGTATCAGTCGAAAGATTATACTGTAAAAACGGTAGATTTAGATTATGCAAGAGAAACCGGAGTGCTAACAATAGCAAATCCATATTCTATCACCATGAAAGATGGAACAAATTTTGAAGGAAAATCTGCTGTATATAATGAAAAAACAGGAAACTTAGTATCGCCTGGTTCTATTTATATGGTTGGAAAAGACTATGTTGCCCATGGACATGATTTGAAATACAATAATAATACGGGAGCAGGAACTTTAGAAGGACCGGTTAACTTAGTAAGTGAAACTCAAAACTTTAATATTACAGGAGATAGGGCTGTTTTTGATAAGAAGAATGGAGCAGTTATGGGAAATGTAAAGGGAAATTTACAAGGAACTATGATTGCAACTTCAAAAGCAATTTATAAATCAAATCAAAAAATGGTCGAATTACCAGCTCCTATCCAATATCGAAATCCACAAGAAAATTTACATGGAACGATGCAAAATGGAGAATATTTTGTAGAAGAGCATCGATTCCAAGGGAAACAATTTGTAGCGATTCGACCAGGGGAAAAAGTAAGTTCTGAGTATGCTGAATATTTTACAGAGGAAAAAAGAGCGGAATTGATAGGAAAAGTTCGTATGGAAAATGCAGATCAAGTAGTCAGTACAGAGAAAGCAAGTTATGAATTGATAGATAAGTATGCAGAACTACCTGAAACCTTTAAGATGACAAAGGGACAATTCGTGGTAAATGGAGCTTCTGGAAATGTTAACTTTACAACACAAAAATTATTCGTAAAGAAACCAAAGATGAATTCGCAAGCAGGGGAACATTTTGAAGCGGAGAGATTAGAAGGGAATTTAAAAACGTTAATTATGGATTTCCGAGATAAGGTTTATGGAAAAACCATGCAAAAAAATGTGTTAAGTGAATATCGTGGAGAAAAAGCGAGAGTTTATTTAAAGAAAGAACAAAATCAATATCGAGCGAAAAAATTAGAAGTTTTCGAAGATGCTGTTTTTAGCCAAGAAGATAAAAAATTAAGAGGAAAACGAGGACAATATGATTTTGACACCAGTTTAGTGAATTTCTATGGAGATGTTTCCTTTACAAGTAAGGATGGAAACATTCGATCAGATGAAATGATTTACAATACACAAACGAAGAAGGCAAAAGCAAAAGGAAATGTAGAGTTGCACTATAATAAATAAAAAGGAGAAGCAGCAATGATCAATCTGACTGCGAGAAATTTAGTAAAGGCTTATAAACAGAGAAAAGTAGTGGACTCTGTTAGCTTAGAAGTGAATAAAGGAGAAATTGTTGGTTTATTAGGCCCAAATGGAGCAGGGAAAACCACAACTTTCTATATGATTACAGGGATTATTAAGCCAAATGCAGGCTCTGTTATTTGTAATGGAGAAGAGATTACATCGTATCCTATGTACAAGAGAGCCAACTTAGGGATTGGCTATCTCGCTCAAGAGCCTTCCGTATTTCGAAATTTGACAGTAGAAGATAATATTCGAGCTGTTTTAGAAATGAAACATTACGGAAAGAAAGAGCAAAAAGAAATAGTAGATAAATTATTGGAAGAGTTTAAGTTGACTCATGTCTATGAGTCCTTGGGTTACTCTTTATCAGGAGGAGAACGAAGACGAGTAGAAATTGCAAGAACCATTGCTAATAATCCGAGTTTTATTCTTTTAGACGAACCTTTTGCCGGTGTGGATCCAATTGCTGTGGAAGATATTCAACAAAGTATTCGATATTTACAAAAACGAGGTTTGGGAATTTTAATCACAGATCATAGTGTGAGGGAAACTTTGAATATCACAGAGAAGGCTTATATTATGGCACAAGGAAAAGTGATTATTAGTGGAAGTCCACAAGAAATTGCTGAAAATGAAATGGCAAGAAAAATTTATTTGGGAGAAAATTTTAAATTAGATTAGATTGAAGGAGAAACGACTTATGTTAACAGGAAATGAAATTCGACAAAAATTTATTGAGTTTTTTGAATCCAAGGCACACAAGCATTTTGAAAGTGCCTCTTTGATTCCCGATGATCCAACCTTGCTTTTAACAGTAGCAGGGATGGTTCCGTTTAAACCATATTTTTTAGGACAAAAAGAAGCCCCTTGTCCTAGAGTGACTACCTATCAAAAATGTATTCGTACGAATGATTTAGAAAATGTAGGAAGAACAGCAAGACATCATACTTTTTTTGAAATGTTAGGAAACTTTTCCTTTGGAGATTACTTTAAAAAAGAAGCGATTGTATGGTCTTGGGAATTTGTGACGGAAGTGTTAGGCTTACCAAAAGATAAGTTATGGGTCACTGTTTTTACAACAGATGATGAGGCAGAAAAGATTTGGATTGAAGATTGTCATTTTCCAAGAGAAAGAATTGTAAGAATGGGAGAAAGCGAAAACTGGTGGGCAGCAGGACCAACAGGTTCTTGTGGACCTTGTTCTGAAATCCATGTGGATTTAGGACCGGAATATGGTGGAGACGAAAATTCTAAAATTGGAGACGAAGGAACAGATAATCGATACATTGAAATTTGGAACTTAGTGTTTACAGAATGGAATCGAATGGAAGATGGACATTTAGAACCTCTTCCTAAAAAGAATATTGATACAGGGGCAGGTTTGGAAAGAATTGCTGCCATGGTACAAGGGAAGTCAAATAACTTTGAAACAGATTTGTTATTCCCCTTAGTAGAAGAAGCAGGAAGATTGACAAATTCTAAATATCATGAAAGTCCGGAAAAAGATTTTTCTTTGAAAGTAATCACAGATCATTCAAGAGCTGTTACTTTTTTAATTCATGACGGAGTTATTCCATCGAATGAAGGAAGAGGATATGTGCTTCGAAGAATTCTAAGAAGAGCTGTAAGACATGGAAGACTATTAGGACAAAAAGAATTGTTCTTGTATAAGATGGTAAAAAAAGTAGTGGATCAATTCGCTATTGCTTATCCTGACTTAACTGCAAATTTAGAAAATATTCAAAAAATTGTAAAGATTGAAGAAGAAAAATTCTCGAATACTTTAGATCAAGGAATTCAATTGGTAAATGAGCAAATTGAAATGGCTTTACAAGCAGGAAAAAGTAGCTTGGATGGAGAAATTACCTTTAAAATGTATGATACTTATGGATTCCCATATGAATTGACAGAAGAAATCTGTAATGAAAGAG
>QWCD01000360.1_pt1 | contig 11563 bp, 8 predicted proteins | sample 1972461 | NCBI WGS metagenome assembly QWCD01 (sample SAMN09866717, study PRJNA288562) | Human vaginal metagenome isolate term4_vaginal, whole genome shotgun... | isolation source: vagina | host: Homo sapiens | place: USA: California | reverse complement strand
CTATGTCTGCAGCTGATATTGTCTCCACCGCACACAGGGCATACGTTCCCGAAGCAGAATACGATCTTGAAACCGCCTCTATTCACCACGAAGACACTGGTCTCACATGGGAAACCTGCGGTCCCACCACCGCAGTAACAGAGTGGGATAAGTACCGGCACGCCGGTGGCGTAAGCGTCGTCTGGGAAATGACCACAGCTCCTGAATCTGTGTTCACCGATGAGGTATTGCGCCCGCTTCTCGCTCCCCACGATGGAGCCCAGCGGAAGCGCATCGCGCTGTTCTACCGTCCCGTTAAAGCAGGTGACGCCACCCGTATCGTCGATAAAGAGTACAAAGACTCTCTCACCGCGCTCAATACTGGCAAGGCCGTGAAGTCCGCTGCCGCTGAAATGCGACTGCAGGCCACCGAACAAGCTCGTGATGAACAGGTTCGAGGCGCTGGACTTGCACTCTATTCAATGCTTTTGAGCATCACTGAACCGTCGATAGAAACAGTTCCTTCAGCGTCAGCCATTCTTGAATCGCTCTCGACGCAATCGCGCCTCGGCATCCAGCGAGCCTACGCATTCCAGGACATTGCGTTCGCTGCCTCCCTAGGACTGGGCGTTCTCCTGCCAGATCATGTCTCGACGAATGCAGTTGGAAAACACTAATGGCGCGCCACGACCAGAACGAGAAGAAAACGAAGAAGGTGAAAGCACCTTCCCTCTTCCCCACTCCGCTTAACAAGAGTAACGCTGGCTATATTGGTCCCCACGGAGGACGCCAGACCACCTGCCTAGCTCCACGCGAGTACCAGGCCACATCTGTCCATGTGTGCGGTCTCAACCCGTGGATGTGGGGCGCATCTGCACCACAGATCGGGACTCCAATTGGACGGCACTGCGTGACCGGCGAGCCTATCTGTTGCGATACCCTGCGATGGTTTGCAGCAGGGCTTATTGCCAACCCCTCGGCCTTCGTGTTGTCTCTCCCCGGTAAGGGCAAATCGACTCTGATCCGCAAGCTCTTTATCGGAGCTATTGCGCAAGGCCAGGTTCCTATCGTCGCTGGCGATATGAAAGGTGAGTACGTCACCCTTACCTATCTCATGGATGGGCAAGTGATTACGCTTGGGCATAATCACGGCCACCTGAATCCACTCGGTGCTGGCGCGCTCGGTAGTGCCATCCCTGTACTGGAAAAGAACCGTGATCTCCTCGTTGAGCAGGGAAAAGAAAACCTGATTGAGGAGACAAAAGAGCTTGTCCATTCTCGACAATGCACAATGGTGACTGCTCTTGTTGAGCTGATTCGTGAAGGACCCGTTTCCGACTTTGAGCACGCCCTCATCTCCGTGGCGTTGCGTGAGTTGCGCACCAGTGGGCGATTCTCGTTCGTGAACCCTCCTCTAGTCAGCGATCTTCGGGAAGAGATTCTGCGCGGTTCACAAGAACTCTATGATGCTGTTGTTGCACACAGCAAGGAAGAGTACGACGAGGCAATTACTCCCTTGTCGCGGTCGCTTTTTGCGCTACTCGATGGCCCTCTTGGTGATGTTTTCGCAGGTCACACGACTACTCATCTTGATCTCACCGCACCGGCTATCTGTATTGATGTTTCGCAGGTCGCTCGTGGCGATAAGAAACTCAAGGCAGCAGTAATGCTCACATGCTGGTCTGACGCCTACGGCACGATGGAGGCATCACACCTCCTCGCTGATGCTGGTATCGAAGAGCAAAAGTACTTCCTCGCCATTCTCGACGAGCTCTGGCAGGTGCTTGGTGCTGGCGCAGGTATGGTCAATCGCATCGACGAACTAACCCGCCTGAACCGTTCCGACGGCACTGGACTTCTCATGATTACCCACACCGGACGCGACCTAGAGTCACTTCCCAATGAAGTAGACGTCAAAATCGCAAAAGGCTTTATTGAACGGTCCGGCATGGTGATTTGCGGCGGTCTCCCCTCCGGCGAGCTGGAGCGCTTGTCCGATGTTCTCCAATTCACCCCCGCTGAGCGGGAGATGATTACGTCCTGGTCAGCAGGCGTCCCTATCCGTGCACACAATGGCGTCAACCCACCCAACATTGGTCGCGGCAACTTCATGATTAAGATCTCCAAGGACGGTACCCCTGGTATCCCCGTCCACACGGTGTTGACGCCTGTCGAAATCGCCGAAAAGCTCCACGACACTGACCAACGTTTTGCCAACCTCAAGCGGAAAGAAGCGCAAGAGGGATGAGTAAGTTCGGAGTGTTCAAGATTATCGGCGTCTTCGCCGCTATCCTGATACTCCTCCTCGGCATCGTGATCTTAGGAGGAGACGTCGATGACTATTGCGTTGCACGCGACTCTGCCTCCAGTGAACATGGCCTCGTTAAACCCATGAAGTCGCATGAGTCGAGGATTACCCGAACCTTCGGCGAGGGTGAGAACTCATTTTCCTATGGTGTTGATTTTGCTGCAGAAGAAGGAACTCCGATCTATGCATTCGCCAAAGGAACGGTAATCGCGGTCCAGCGTACGGGTGTTCCTGCTTACGGTGGTTGGATCGTAATCTCTCACCGCATTGACGATAAAGAGTACTCAACTGTCTACGGGCATGTGGGCCCTGGGGGTGTTTTCGTCAAAGAAGGCGATAGTGTTTACGCTGGTCAGCGTATTGCTACCCTCTCCAATAATGGTGAATCGACGGGGACTCATCTTCACTTTGAGCTTATTGAAGGAAACCGGCTAGCCGGTGGAACTCCTATCGACCCTCAACCGTGGCTTAGTAAAGCGGTCGAACCAGAGTCTGCCGCAGCACGGGGCCTCTCTGGTAAAAACTCTCAAAGCAACGCCACAGAAATCCAACGCGAACGTGCACAGCAGATTATCCGCACCGGCCATAGTATGCATATCCCCCAGAAGGGCATTGTCCTCGCGGTCGCAGTCGCGAAGGTTGAAAGCCAAGTCAATAACCTTGCTTCCTCCGCTGTCCCCGAGTCATTGAATTACCCGCACGATGGGGTTGCGCCAGGTGACGCGGACTCTGTTGGTCTCTTCCAACAACGTCCCTCCCAAGGCTGGGGAACCGTAGGACAGTTGATGGATCCGGTATACGCATCGTCAAAGTTCTACGCTGCACTTCAACGTGTTCCCAACTGGGAAAAGATGGGCTTTGCTGAGGCAGCATGGGCAGTTCAGCGATGCCGCGAAGACCTCGCTGGACGTTATGAGGAGGAACGTCCTTTTGCCGAAGCCTTGGTCAGCGAGGTTGACGATAACTCTCATCTTTCTTCTCAAGAGATGGACAAGCTAGGCGACGTTGCTGCTGGCAAAACCTCTACTGACGACGGTTGCCTCAACCTCCCTGGAGGCGGTGCTGCAGGTGCCCTCAATGAGGCCATTATCCGCTACGCAAAAGAGCAAGAAGGACTCCCCTACGTGTGGGGCGGCGGCGATTTTCATGGTGCTACCGGCGGCGGTTTCGACTGCTCCGGCCTCGTCCTGTACTCGATCTATCAAGCCTCCCATGGACGAGTTCGGCTGCTTCATCAGACCAATTCACAGATCATTGATCCCCATTTTGAGAAAGTGTCCTGGGAGGATCGCCAGCCCGGAGACATTCTCTACTTCGGAAGTCCGGCAGACTGGCACCACACCAGCATCTACCTAGGCAAAATTAACGGACAAGAAATGCAGTTTGAAGCTCAAGACTTCAACGTTCCCATCGGAGCATACCCTGTCCGATTTGGCGAACAAATCCAGGTTCGCCGCGTAAAAGACATTCCCCCCACTCAATCGGAAGACGAAAGGTGACCTCTCATGTCTCGACGTTCGTTACGATCCACTCTCGCAGCTGGAGCGTGTCTCCTCGCTATTGTTGGCGGACTTTCTGGATGTTCACGACACGAAGGGACTGAATCAGCCCCCTCAGACCGCCCATCAAGCTCAGTACCAAGCTGGCTCCCCCAACTGCCATCAAAACTAGATGGAGTGAACCTTGCTGACCCAAACTCCGTTCTCACTGACGGCACGAAAGCTCTTTTATCCTGGGATCCTTCACGAGAATCAGACCCACTAGAGACTATTCAGCGATCTCGCCCGCTAGTTAATGGCGATCTTTTTACTGATGAAGGATACGTCAACCGGTCGAAGGTGATTACTTGGGAGACCGGCTATACCGGTCGTACCTGGGCAAAGTGGGCTGCAGCCCACGCTAAGGGACATGTCACCCTCAAAGATATTTCTTCTTCTGACAACGTTCCCAAAGACACCGATCTCGACAAGTACCGCGCCTATATCGCAACGGTGTCAATGATGACCCCCAGCGGGAAAACTCTCTCCACCCAGCAGTTCATTGTGCGCGTCCAAGCAAGCAAATACGGATATTGGCAGCTCGTCTTCATTCAATGCGAGCCCGCAAAGTAAAGAAAGGATTGTCACCATGTCGAACGCAGAACTGTGGTCGGAGGTGGAAGACCATATTCTCTCTGAGAAAGAGACACTCCAAGGATTCACCTCTCATACCGAGATCTACCAGTGGGCGATCAACAACGGCTACAACACGCAAGAACTCTTCCCCATCGTCAAAGCAGAACTAAAGAAAGTTCTCGATATTGACTATGCGGAGATGCGGGAGCAGTCCCGCCAAGAGCTTGCCGAAAAGCGACACCTTGCCATCGAAAAACTCTCAGCTGAAGCGGCAGATGCCCCTCTCGTTGAACTGTGGGCGGCAGCGAGTGCAAACGGAACGTTCGCCATCGTCTCAGATGAGGATGTCGTCTGGTATGGAACCTTCCATGAGGATGATTTCGACTTTGTCGGCGACCTCCGCTCCGCTCTCCGGTCTGTTGCGAAAAAGGCCGTGTGGATCGCAGGGAAAGTTCGTGAGGATATGAAGGCCCCCGCTATTCGGCTCACCCTTCATATGGACGACGCCCCCGGAGACCTCGGCAAGGAGATGCTGCGCAACAACGTCGCCGTTCATCTTGAGTTCGACGGTTCAGGCGGAGCAAGTGAAGTATCGACCCTCCCCGGCTATAAATCCTGGCGAGAGATTCCACTCGACAGTCTCGTAGTGTCACAGTGACAAAATAGGGGTAACCATGAAACGCACATCACAATCAGATGCAGCCGACCTCGGCCAGCAAATTCTCCTGTGGGCACTTCTCGCCCTCTTCGGAATTGCCCTCATGGCATGGCTTGCCTTGTGTATAGGCCAATTCTTCACCAGTGACACGATGCCATCGTGGTACCCCGGCACAATAGCCCGCCAGCTTAAGGATGGAACGATCTCGATTGGACCAGCCTCGATTGGGGCTTTCATTGTGGAGATTGTCATTGTTGGCGGGCTGGGAAGTGTTGTACTTGCCCGCCGATCCCAAAAAGGTGGACGACTAACAATTGATAAATCCGCCCGCGAAATCACCAAAGTTCATCGTGATTCTCAGCTAGCCCCCTCTGTTCGGCAGAAGAAGGCGCAACGACTCTACTATCACGCCGATCCAAAATACCCTGCCACTCTCGGTCTTCTCATCGCTCGCACAATCGGAAGTCCCAAGCAAGATATTCGCATGTCCTGGGAAGACACGCTTGTAATGTTTGCTGGGCAGCGAATGGGTAAAACAACCTCCATTGTCTGCTCCAGCATTGTCGGCGCTCCAGGACCGGTGATTGCTACCAGTAACAAGGGCGATATTATCGACCTCACTCGGCACGCACGAGCGCACCGAGGCCGCGTATGGATCTTTGACCTGCAGAATATCTCCGGCAAAGCTACTCAACGCTGGTGGTTCGATCCGCTACGGACGGTGCATGATCTTCAAAGCGCGAAACAGCTCGCTGAATACTTCATTGGCGCATGCCAAGACGACGGAGCACGCAAAGACGCGTACTTCGACGGTGAAGCTAGCGAAATACTGGCCTACTACATCCTCGCTGCTTCTTTAGGTGGCGGGGATCTTCGTCATACCCTCACCTGGCTCGGTAATCCAGATGACGACATTCCCCGTCTTCTCCTCCAAAAAGGCGGGTTCGACTACGCCGCTATGCGGGTCCAGCAGACGATGGGTCTGAACTATCGTCAGCGAGACGGCATCTTCGCAATGGCGCGTCGTTTTCTCGGCATTCTCGCCGACGAGGTATTTGCCGCCTCAGTTACTCCCCCACAGCGCGTCAATATCGCTCCATCACGCAAAGAAGGACAGGCTGTTCGAGTTATCCCCTCGAAGAAGAGCCGTGATTTTGCACTTGAAGAGTTCAACCCACGAGACTTCATCTACTCAACTGATACCCTCTATGTCCTCTCCACGGACACTGATGGTGCTCCCGCCGCCCTCACCACAGCCCTTGTTGGGCTTATCACGGATACCGCCATTCATGAGGCTGAGCATTCCTCTACGGGACGGCTCGACACTCCCCTGGTAGCCGTACTGGATGAGGCGGCTAACGTCGTCAAGCTCTCTAAACTTCCCAAGATGTACTCACACTGGGGTTCACGAGGGGTTATTCCCCTCACCTTCCTCCAATCCCCCGCGCAGGCAGAACGTGTCTGGGGAGCAGATGGGGTGAAGACACTGTGCTCGTCGTCAAACTTCCTCGTTTACGGTGGCGGCATTTCCGACTCCGCCTACCTCAATGATCTTTCCTCACTAATCGGCGACCATGAGGTAAAAAAGAACTCCCGCAACAAATCTGACAACGGTCGAGACTCAGTGACTGTTCGCTGGGAGAAAGAAAAAATCGTCCCCGTCGAGGATCTTGCATCATTACCGATAACCCGCGTCATTGTCTTTTCTTCCGGTGCTGAGCCAGTTCTCGCAGAAAAGGTCTTCTATGACCCGCAAGACAAATCCTTTGAGCCTCCCCTCCCGAGCTTCCCCTCCTTTAACGAGGAAATGGAGACGGTGCCACCTCCCCGCAATAGTCATGGCCCCGCCATGATCGAAAGATAGCGTGTTATGAACTTTTCGGATGATGACTTCCTTGATGAGGAAGAAGATGAAATCGCTGCGGCTGAGCCATACTACAGCTCACTGTCAGAGTTCGTGACGGAGTTCTTCTCTCCTATGTGCTCCTACCGGCTCTCCCCTGCTCCCGGTCGGGGTCTCCGCTGGGATCCCCGCTGGTGGCGGTGGCCGCAAGTGCGGGTTCGCCTGGACTATCTGTGGAAGACGTGGGAGGCGGCCTACGCTGACCAGTCTGCACAGGCAATGGCAGACTGGTGGCTACGTATTTTTGACCCCACTGTTCGCGTCCTTTTAGACGGCGAGAATGGCCCACTGAACTCTTACCGAGAAGATATGGATGATGAGTTCGGCGAGGAGGACATTCCCTCCCTTTACTGCCTTCCGTGGGACGAAAGAAACTCAAATGTGGAAGACACTAACGAGTTTCCCGTTATCAGCGAGGATTACTCTACAGACTTTTAGTGCGTGAGCTGCACATAATTACTGAATAGCAGCTCTTGGCGCTGCTTCTCCGTGGTGAGTTTACGGGGAGCCCCGAAGGCTTTGTCTACCACTCGATCGAGTGCGTTGTGGGCCTTCACCAGCGCTGGGTCCATCGCCAGAGGATTGTAGTGGTCTGCTAGTGAGCGTTCCGGGTGAAGCTCACGCGCGGCTAAAACATTCTTGCCCGCGTCGATAATCCGCTGACGGGTCTGCTCGTCCAGCTCCGGGACTGGGAAGGTGTTCCACGTCAGCGTGTTCGCAAAGTTAAGATCCGATTTCAACCGTCCACCGACTGCGCGTTGCCACGTAATGAACATCGAGGACGAGATTAATCCGAATAAGAGCCCGTCAGGGTCGTCAGCTACATACAGCTTATTACCGGCGATAACCTTAGCTTCAAGGTGTGCTGCCGTGTAGTACCTCCGGGCTTCAGAAACTACTGCTGGAATTCCAACGTAATCATCAGCAGGCTGACGGTTCTCCTGAAAAAGGTATGGGGTAGCCGCAGATTCTTGTGTCGCTTTTTTCTTACTGGAGAGGCGCATCTTCTCAACCGCTTCTACTCTCTTCTTGAGTATTGAAGAACGGTATAAATCGCTTGGATTGAAATCATCGGCCATCCACAAACACCAGCGGTCTAATCCACGAACTAGTTCTCGTCCCATGCGGAAAGGCCGCAGATACTTGGCTGCTATTGGATCGCCTGCGACCTGGTCATACTCGTCCACCTCCACAATCAATTTTCCCCCATCAGTCGGCTGGCTCCCCCTTACTGCAGCAGGTATGACAGGGCTTATCGGTTTCATCGTCTTCGTTACGAGCACTTGCGGCCCATCAATGAGATACGCATTGACGCCTTGTTCCACGGTGACCTCTATGGAGTCGCCTTTGACCTCGGGATAGTCCCACAGGCGTTGTTTCACTCCACGATCACGGGTGAAGCCGACAATCACACAGTGAACGGCTGCTTTTCCTGGCGCTTCGGAGTCCCAGGCAAACGTGCGGTGCGCGAACTTAATGCGCCACCCTTCCCGGTACAAAGGCCCAAACAGGGCAGGGACAGGCTGGCCTTGCGTGATGGAGTTCGTGGTGACGAACGCCCATTCACCCCGGTGGTTGTCGTGGCGGTAGAAGTCAAGGCTTTTGGCGTGCCATCCAGTGACGTAATCGAGATAACCGGCGTAATCCTTCCCCCACCCTCGCTTCATGTCCTCGGTTTGCTCAGAGGTTTTCATGTACTGGCCGATAAACGGGGGGTTCCCGAAGATATATACCGGCCCTGCCGTCTCCCCGATGAGGTCATTCCAATCAAATGTCAAAGCATTGCCGTGGTGAATATGCGCGGTGACAGTGATGGGCAGGCGCTCGGGGGCGATGCCGATCCGGTCGGCAAGTTCCCGGTTGGCCTGGTGGTCCACCAGGAACATGGCGGTTTCTGCGATCTTGGCGGGCCACCAGTTGAGTTCAATGCCGTGGAACTGGTTGATGGAGAGTTTCTGCTCCCACGACACGTCAAGAGCCATGCCGGTTTGCCCCTCACGGCGGCGAATATCCACGATGAGTGCTGTTTCTAGCTTGCGGAGCTCCCGATATGCCACAAGGAGGAAGTTTCCACTGCCACAGGCAGGGTCGAGGAACGTATAGGTGGCCAGTTCGTCCCGCATCTTCCGCAGTTCTGTGAGGTTGCGGGCGGTATCAGCGAGGGCGAGTTTAGACGCGACCTTCTCCCGCAGCTCATCTAAGAACAGTGGCTCCAAGGTTTTGAGGATATTGGTTTCGGACGTGTAGTGCTCGCCGTTGCTGCGGCGCGCTTCCTTCGACTTCACCAGCTGGAACATCGACCCGAACACAGCGGGGCTAATGCGAGTCCACAGGAACCGGCAGGCATCCAGGAGGGCGTCCCGCATCCGCGGGTTAAACCACTCAGTAGGAAGAGCATCCTTAAACAGTGCGCCGTTCACATAGGGGAAGTTAGTGAAGTGGCTGGGCAGCCGGGGGTTACGCTTCGATTCTGGGGTGTTCAGCACCGAGAACAGTTCGTTGAGCTGGGTTCCCAGGTCGTCTGGGGTGGTGTGGTCAAGGACAAACCTATAGAAAAGGTCCTGCTCCCACAGGCCAGCATCGTCACCAAACAACAAAAACAGCAACCGGGTCAGATACATGGAGGTACGCTGCGTGCGCTCATCCTCATCCGCCTCATTCGTGGGGGCATCGTCACCAATAGTGACGTCCGCCTCATCGCCCGCCATAGCGGTGAAAAGCTCCGCCATCAGCTGCGAGGCCTGGATGGAGGCTTCCTCTTCCTCCTCCCGGCTCACCGTGTCGTAGCCCGCCAGGAACTTCAGCTGGTCCACATAGTCGCAGATCTCATCGAGGGAAAACTCCACCTCCCACCGTTCCTCAGGTGCCCCCAACCGTTGCAGGCGGAAACGCTCAAAGTTCGAGCACAGCACATACTTCGGGAACTCATGCGGGCGGACACTCCCCCCGTTCAAATAGTCGAAGGCCTGCTCCTGCGCGATAGCAAGATCAACCCCCGGCCGCTTCGCCTCCCCAATCACCACACCAGGCCAAAACAGGTCAATACGACCACGACCCCCGGTACTCCCGCGCCGAGCGTCACGCTCAAAAAGATTCATGCGGGCGGCGGTAATACCAAAGCAGCCCATCATGTCGATCCAAAACCGCTGGGCCGCCTTCTGCTCTTCCCCAGTAAGACCAGCCGCCTCCCATTCCTCAAGCTCACCCAACCAATGCAGACGAAAGTTAGCCAGGTTGTACTTGATAGTGGAAAGGTCGAGACGTTCCGTAGCCATAGCTTCTATTCTTACTGGTCTTCTAGGTCTTGAATAGCGTCAATCCCGTAGTCATCAGACATGAGATCGTGAACACCAAGCTCGTAATCTGGACTCCGGTCATTGTAGGGAAGAGGAGAGAGAATCCCCGCACGTTTCCCAAGCCTCCATCGCTTCTCATCTCGCGTCGAGGAAAAGAGTGGACCCTGCCTTTTCTTCATCACAACTCCATCCCACGATCACTCCGACGCTCGGAACGTGTCTGATTGAGATCATCGTGAGAACCGATGACGTACTCTTCCACTTTGGGCGTTTCTCCAGCGAGGAAACTATAACGGGACACTGACGCATCACCACGGGTACGGTACTGTTCCTCCACCGTTTCCAGTCGGTCTTTCTCTGCCTTTGTCAGTGCGGCGGCGCTTTCTCCCAGCGACGTCATGTAGTTCTCTGCTTGTTCAGGATTCCGCTGAATAGACTCTCGCGCTTGCGCAAACTTCATCTTCGCTTCCTTCTCAACTTGCATCCACTTCTGATTGCCAGAGCGAGTGTCGTTGACCCAAACTTTATCGAGGTTAATCTGCTTTTCTGCCGCAGCAGCCTTTACAAGAGCAAGGTTGTCACGCACTTTCTCTCGTTCTCTATCAGTCCGTCGCCCGAGCTGACTGACCATCTCCCGACCCGTCAGGTCGCTTACAACGGCATTCGCGCGCGCTGCATCGATTTCTCGCCGCGCATTCTCGATAGAGTCCCATTGAGTACGCTCAGGCAGGAGCTCACGTTGTTCGGTGAGGCGCTGTTCATACCACCCCACCTTCTCTTCATTTTCCGCGTAGAGTTCTTGCGCTGCCTTGCGCTCGTTACTTGTCGTAGATTTCTCTAGATCTTCTGCGATCTTGAGAGACGACTCTTTAAGCTCCACCAGTTTTTCTTCTGCATCAAGGTAAGAACGGATCTTGTCAGATACTTCGACTGTTTGTGCTGAATCTGCGGGAAGAGTGGGGATAAGAGGTGCAGCCTCCCACTCAGACTGCAGATCATGAAGGAAGTTACTATGCCTGGTGAGCGTATCCTGTTGAGTCTCTAGCCGCACGACCTCCATCTTGAGATCAACATCGCTTAGAGCAGTATAGGGATTGTCAGTACCGTGCCGGAGCTGGGCAGTGAGCTTCTGAGCTTCACCAGCATTTCGTTGAGCTTCAGCAAGAAGGCTTTGATCTACGTATCGACCATCTGGCAGTGCAAACGTGTTATCAAACGAGCGCTCAATCTTTTCAGGTCGGCATTGTTTGACGCATGCGACGAGATCGTTCGGCTGGAGTTCTCCGCTCCGTAGTTTCTCATCGA